>ERZ842401.957-NODE-957-length-42781-cov-10.442424_pt1 | contig 42781 bp, 13 predicted proteins | sample MGYA00521270_ERZ842401 | MGnify/ENA primary metagenome ERZ842401 (study PRJEB31892, sample SAMEA3878208) | bioreactor metagenome | biome: Moose rumen | place: Sweden | collected 2011-10 | study: EMG produced TPA metagenomics assembly of the PRJEB12797 data set... | reverse complement strand
GCTCAGGCGAGCAAGCTCGTAGTCCTTCCATTTTTACTTCCGAAACTTGAGTTATAGAATATATGTCCGACTACCTGTTATTTATCAAAGGCTTACTTCCAATATATAGCTGCAAGGATTATGTAGAGGACACCAATAAACAAATATGCGTATTTCGAAAATTCTGTACAACCGGAGATTTCAACAATCCCCGTTATCATAAAAGACGCGCCAATGCCAAAAAGATATTTTGCCACTTCTTTGCTTTTTTCTTTTGTCATAACAATTCTTATAAATATTAAATGAATCAAAAACAGCCCCACCGAAGTGAGGCTGTTTGTATTGTATAATGTATGTTGTGGGGATTATGGAGTAACAACCGCACTGGTAGTTCCTGTTGCATCCGCAACTTTTACTGTAAATACATAAGTACCGGAACTTGCTGCGGCAGGAAGTGCTACCGTTACTTTTGTTTTTGAACTTTCAAACGATGGAGTAACTGTCGAAAGTTCTATCGGAGCTTCATCCTTTGTTGCTGTTACGGTAATGGTCTGAGAAGTATAATCGCCTTCAGGATCGTTTACCGTTATTGTAGCTTCGTTTGCACCAGCAGAAATTGTACCAGCAGAAACTGCCAAGGCTACAGGATCCTGAGTTACATTAATGGTAATTGTCTTATAGCCGTCACTCAGTTTAATCCAACCGTTACGCTTTGTGACACCTGTATTAGCACGACATGCTACCTGAACTGTTGCGTTTCCAGAGGTTATATTAAGGCTTCCTGATGTTCCTGTTACGACAGTATTGTCTTTATCCACTACTGTCAGAGTTGAACCTGTTAAGCCAGTGAGATTCACTGTTGTATTTCCAGCTGCGGCAACTGCTGTTGTGGACATGGTTGCTTTTACTACGTTAGATGGGAGCCATACAGAAGCTTTATTCTCTTCACCTCCTTCTGTATATACACCATTTTCATCATAACTACCACCTTCGTTTGTCTGCCAATCAGCAACTACAGCCTCAAACTTAACAGAAGTCAAACCGAGGTGCATAAGTATAGTATATACCTTATTTGGCTCAAGATTATTGGGAGCTGCACCACCAAGAGTTACCATGTTTGTGATAACCTGACGAACTTCTGTAAAGCTATTAGCAAGTTTCTTGTCAGCAGTCCTAACAGTATAGTCAACCGTTACATAAAGAGTATTTCCGTTTGTTCCAGGAATAAGAAGGATACCTGGAATATCTACATTGTCTTTGTAAAGGTTCTTGGGGGTAATTGCAACACCTTCGAGGTCTCCCAGTCCCGTCCATGTGCTACTTGCAGTAACGTTTGAAGCTGCAGGAGCTGATGTCGGTTCTGCAATTGCAGGATTTAAATTTCCTGCAGCAGCTGTAGCCTCATTACTATAAGTAGCACCATGCTCGCCTGTAGTATGACTAACGACTGGAGCTGTATTACTCCAAGTGCCATTCATAATATCAAACCAACCATCTGTCAAGAAGTCACTAACCTCTGTTGTTGATGTGTTTGTTTCATACGCATAGGAATATTTATCTCTAATCTTTACAGAGTTGATTGTTACCAAAGTCTGTGTATTTGTGAATGCACCACTTTGGAAACTTGATTGCTCATCTCCATTATTAGAATCAACATCCAACTTCACCTTAACACCACAAATCTGGTTACCAGAAGCAGAAGTTGTCTTGCTGGTATTACCGCCTACACGAGCAAGTGCATGCTTGAAGAGGAACTTAACCTTTTCACTGACAATCTGCTTTGTAAGGTCAGTATTATATGCTGTACCCCAAGTAGCAACATTATTAGCAGTATTGTTTGTCTGCTGATAGTCATTTTGTCCACGAAGACCCCACAGCAAATCAACAGCATTTGTTGTATTAGCAGCATCCAGAATATACTTTACACGCATATCTTCGGTTGCACTATTCTTAGATATAGCAACGATACCACTTGTTTTAGCAGTTGGAGCACCTGTGCCTGTAAACATTGCACCTCCTGTAGGAGCATCATTACTTGTAGCACCTACATAATCATTTGTATTCACATATTCTACCTCCGATGCTGCTACGTATGGGGCATAAGCAAAGAAACTCAACTTTTGGTTAGCAGTAGCCTCTGTAGCCGTATTAGAAGGATATGCACCGCCATTGGCTGCATCAACACCATTAGGCCAGTATTTTACAGGAGAATATACCCACTTATCAGTGCTCCATGTAACAGCTTCATTATACATGAAATTAGGAGCCTTATTAATTTCTGTGGGAGGAGTTGTAGGATTCCAACTTCCCCAAGTTTCAATGGCTTCAGCTCCTGAATAGTAAGCAAAAACACCAAAACCTGAAGAAGTTTTTAATGTAGCCGTTGTCATGTTACCTGGGGTACCCAAAGCAGCACGCGTGCTTGCCACCTTACCCATGTAAGTGTCAAACTGTACAGAGTTGTCATCTTGTGCCTGTAAAACGTCGGCTTGGGTGAAATCAACACTGTCAGAAGAACAGCTGGCAAGCACTAAGGCTGCCGTAGCTGCAAAAAATAAATGTTTTTTCATAATCAAATGTTTAAAACTTTAACTTTATATATTCGTTAATTTTTCAATTCTTCACTCTTACCTCTCACATCTTACCTCTTACATCTTACATCTTACATCTTACATCTCAGAACCCTCCTATATCGAATGTTCCGCCTTCTTCCCATTCTGCTACTCTGGCATCGAAGCCAGCACCTCTTGACGGCAGCGGCGGCAGCACTATGACATCTTGCAGGTCTATCTCAAGTTGCAAGTCGTGCAGGTCTTCACGATAGCGTATCTGCGCCTCACGTCCCTCCGGAGTGATATAGCGTATGTTCTTGCCCACCTCGAAGGAGTATTCCTGCACGTCGCCGTTGGTCAGCGTTATGCGGAGGCTCAGTATGTTGTCTGCGGCATTGCGTTCGGAGAGCAGTTCCTTGCCGTATGGCAGTCCGAAGGTTGCCGTCTTGTTGGTTATGACGCCCAGTGCCTCGCCGGGGTCGCCTACGGCATAGTATTCCCACGCCTTGGAATTCAGTTCTATGGCTCCCGTCTCCTGTGTGCGGTTTACGCGGCTGAGGTAGAAGCCGTCAGACATTCCGGAGATGCTTGCCTCGATGCTCTGGAGGCTCTCGCGGTTCTTCACCTTGCACTTCATGTAGAGCGTCACTGTCATTGGCGTTGCCTTTTCGAGAATCTCGTATGAGCGGCTGTCGAGAGTAGTATTCTGCAACACCCCACCCTTTACATAGTCCTCGTATGGAGCGAATATCAGGGAGTCGCGTGCCACCATCTCGTCCGTTATCTGGAAGGTATCGACCGCCACGCCTACGGGGTCGGGGTAATAGATGTAGTCATTGCTCCAGTATGCCCTGCTGGGAATATAGTGTGTCAGGCGCATCGTCATGTTGTCGTAGCTGTCTTTGTCATACAGCCGCTGGTAAGGCAGGAACTCGTCTTCACGGTCATTGAAGATGATGAGACGGTAGGTATCCGGCTTCAGTGCCACGTCGATGTAGTTGCCGTTGACCGACTCCACAAAGCGTTCACCGGTATTCATGCCCCACAGCATGAGGGTCATGCCGTTTGGTGTTCCACCGTAGTATTTGGCAGCGATGACGGAGTCTTCCTTTGTGACGTCGCCCATCACGGTAGTCAGCCAGTTGACGGTAATCCTGACGTTGACCCTTTCATTGAGCAGCACCTCAAGGGGACGGCGGTAGCAGCTCGTGAGAACCGTCATGACGACAGCCAGCAGGCACAGTGTCAAGTATCGCGTTGTCTTCATAGCACGCCTCCTTTCGTTTTTTTCCTCTTAAAGGTGTTCTTGTTTATGAGCCAAACGATGGACACCTTCAGCTTCGTAGGTCCTGCATAGAATGTGCTGCCGGTATATTTCCACATCAGGTGGGTATCGTCGTACTCACCGTGATAGTGGCGGCGCGGTCCGAAGAAGATGCCTGCGCTGACGGACGCCTCAAGGTTAAGGTGCAGCGACAGAGGCCAACTGTAACCGTATGTGACGCCAAAACTGTTGAACTCTCCCTGGTCGCCTACGCTGTTCCACTCTATGTCGTACTTGCCGTTGGCATAATAGACACCTACGAAGGAGCCTGTAAGCGTAGGGCGTATGAGCTGGCACTTTGGAGAGAACCAGTAGCGTCCCTCGACACCGAAGAGCTGTATCTCGTAGGCACGGCTGTTATGATGCCATACGTACCACGGATTCCAGTATTCTGCCATGATACTCCACCGGGAGTCCTGTCCCAGAGGCAGTTCCACCTCTATATTAGGAGTGACGAGAGCATCGAAGAGCATGTTTGTCTTGACAGCTATCCAAGGGCGCGTAGGGGTATATGGCGTAAGCACATTGTCTTCCAACAACGGTTCCGTGGCAGCCTCCTTGACGCGTGCCTCCCCTGTCTGTGGTGCCTGCGGCTCCTTCACCGTCTTGGTCCACTCATAGCTGATGTCGTAGTCGGTACGACGAAGAGCAGGGAAGCAGTCTCTCAGTATGCGACGATAGGACTCAGGATGCCGCTTCTTGATGACGGCGAGCTTATGGTCAAGGTCTGTATCCTCCTTGTCGATGAGACGTATGATTTCGTCGGCATCGGGGAACTCGTCATGATGCGCCACCATATACTTGCGGAATCCCTCCCAGTCCTCCGGCTGGTATTCAGACTTGAAGATATCCTTTGGCACCCCCCAATCTTTGAGCATAAAGTCCCTCAGACGGGCTGTACGTCCCTTTGCAAGGCGCACATTGTTGAGGTAAGGACCTTCAGGCGAGGCATAGCCCTTAATCTTGTACTCCGTAATACGGACATCAGGATTGCGGAGCATGTCCTCGTAGCTCTTCCGCATCTTCTCGAGTTCGAAGCGGTTGTTCCATTTGTCAGGTCTGTATTCCGTCCTGTTAACAATAAATTGTATCTTAGCCTGTCCGCTGACAGTATTTGTAATCTTTTTCTCTACAGAATCACGACGTCCCACGGCAGCAGCCGTCTTGTTCTCTGGCTTTCTGTACTGCACGGCAACAGAGAGCTCATGGCTCTTGAGGTTGCAGGGCGTGCCTTCCGAGACGACCAGCTTGAGGTGCGACTGATTCATCCAAGGCTGGTAGGCAACGCTGCGGGCATAATGTTCGGTGCGCGGTCCGTTTTTCTGGCGTATTCTGTAGGCATCGGGACGTATGTCTTCCGTCACCGTCTCCTGACGGGCATCGTGGTAATAGGCATTACGTCCGAAGGAGACAATCTGCGGAAAGTCGATGGAGTCGTTACCATTCATGAGCCTTGGCGTTATGACGTAAACATTCCCTCGCGGGAGCTTCTTACCAATGCCAATGTCCGCAGAGAGCTGTACCACGCCACCATCCTGCGTCAGGCGCACACTGTCTAAGGACAGAGGATTCTGTGCACTGGCGAAAGCCGCATAAAGCAGCGAAAGTAGTAGCATATGGACATAGCCCTTCACCTTTTTAAATTCAATTGCGGGTGCAAAGTTATAAAAAATATTGGCAAAAAAGACATTTTTTGTGTTAAATCTTTCTTCTGTGCACCTTTTTCCTTTTTTTTTTGTAAATTTGCACCGCTTTTATACAGAGCGGAAGTAAAAACTCCATAAGCGAAGTGAACCATACTTCCAATTTAAACTCAGTTAAAACCGATTATTATGAATTATGCATTATGAATTATGCATCATAAAAAAGTTTTTTCCCCTGCTGCTGACGGCATTGTCGCTGGCAGTCCTCTCTGGCTGCGTTACAAGCTCCGGAGATGAAGATTCCGCGCCGGGCAACTCGTCGGCAGACCCTCTGGCAATAGGGTTCAGGGGCAGCGTCCAGTTGTTTAAGACACGAGCCCAAATTAACACCACCGAAGACCTGCAATATGTAGGGTTCGGTGTCTTTACCCAATCTACCGGTAATCAGGACTGGAGCGGCTATCACGCAACGTCAAAGCCTTTTAACTTCATGTGGAACCAGCGTGTGGATTGGAACGCCCCAAACTGGATTTACTCCCCCGTGAAGTACTGGCCTAACGACAACCAACCCGCAGACGACAAAGGGGCACAGGGTAGCGTGGAGCACAGTTATCTTAACTTCTTTGCATACGCACCGTATGTGGAGGTGGCAAACCCAAGCACCGGATTTGACGTGAAGGATATTGATGCGAACAGTGACGGTATAAAGGACTATGACGGCATCGTGGCGATAACATCTAACGCCACAAACGCCAATGCCTCGTGCCTGTACTACCGCACCAGCATAGAAAAACCTTTCGACCCCGATAAGAGTGTTGACCTGATGTGGGCTACACGGCAAGACCTGTACAAAATGAAATCTTCGGGCGAGGGTTATGTCAACGGACATGTGGATTTTCTCTTCAAGCATGCGCTGACAAAGCTGAGCATCACCGCAAAACTGCTTGTTGACCGCACCACCAACTACACATCGCCGGCATATTCGGAGCAATTGGACGAAAACACCAAGGTATTCATCGAAGAGGCATGGGTGATAACTCCTGACATTTATTCTGAAGGCAGACTGATGATAGCACCCAATCAGACTACTCCAAAATGGGATTATACTGTGCCTGCCTTGACTGACTTTTTTCATTATGATACTATCACAGCCAACAGCATAGAGGACGTGAAATACTCCATGCGATATGCCACGCCAAACAAACCGACCAATCACGCCATTACCGACAGCAACAGTGACGGACTGGACGACGACACAGGACTGACGGCAGAGGAATTAGTAAAGGCAGACTTCGACGCTATGGAGAATGGCGTACTGACAACGGAGCAGCAACTGCCAGCCAGCTACAGCACATACATGTTCCCGCCCTCAGAAGAAACAAGGGCACTGACAATAAGGGTAAAATACCACGTTGTGACGTATGACAAGAATCTGGTGTTAAACGATCCGAAATACTACTCTGACATCGCCAACGACATCACTGCTACCGTAGGTGATGACAGCTTTAAGTTCGAACCCAACAAGCAGTACAAGATTGTCATGATATTAGGACTGACAAGTGCCAAGTTCGAGGTATATGAACTCAACGAGCAGGATGAATGGATTCTGCTGAGTGCTACCGTGAAGAACTGGGACGTAAAGACAATAGAGGCGAATGTGGAGTGAACATTGAACATTGAAAATTGAAGATTGAAGATTGAAGATTGAAATTGAAAAGAAAACAATTACATATATTAGCACTGATGGCTGCCTTGCTGCTGACAGCATGCAGCGAGGAGGCGGCTGTCACAGGGCAGCCTGGCGATGACACCATGCAGCAGCTGACCTTTAATGTCACTGAAACAGACTGGAACGGCGAAAATGTCAACGTAACAACCCGCAGCGGCGAGACAATGGAAGGACTGAAGGGTAACTATCCTGCACAGGCGTGGGACTTCACAAGCGTCGCGAACAAAGAAGATCTTTCTGCTATGAGCGGATTGACATTCACTCCGTTAAATGGAGATGACAACAACCTGACAGTAGATGGCACCGAAAAAGCCGTAAAATTGCATGGAACATTGATTATTAGGAGCCTGAAAGCCGGACAGGAAGTGACCATAAAATTCAAAACAACCGATGCCACCCCACGGATTCTGGGATTCTCCAACCTGACCAAGCCGTCTGGTTTTACACCTCCTACAACAGGACAGCAAACGGGGCGTGGCACAGTGGGTTCCAACGGCGATGTCGTCTTTACTACAACAGGGCCTATGTATATCTACTCCATTAATGTGACGGAAGCTACAGACGAAGGCTTCGGTCTCTATTGCAGTGAATTGGAATATACGAACACTCAGGTGAAATGGAGTGATGCCGAAGGGCGGTGGCGTATTGGTGAGAACAACTATCCCACCTACTGGCAAAGCAACCAAAGCGGATCGCTAAACATCTATGCCTATGCACCATATAAGACAGGAGGCTATGAAGTAAGTAGTGACAACAAGTTGACATTTGTTGCAGAAAAACATCCCAATATGGGATCAGGGATGGACTTTAGCAACCTACTGTCTGGCAGTAATGTGGATTTGCTCCATGCCTACACTACACATGAACGCACCAATATCAATCCAGCAACGTTGACATTTAATCATAAGTTGGCAAAGCTGACCTTTGGTACGTTAACAAACAATACCGGTGAAGTCATACAGTTGGATGGTTTTACCGTCGGAGGAACACTGAATAGTTCTGCCGAACTCAATTTATCAACAGGTAAGTGGGAAGGTCACGAAAGCAGCGAAGCCTCAATCACGTTACCGCCACCTTTCGTAGAAGTGGTACATTCTGAGGCTGCAATGGCAGGAGCACCTTCTACTGGTCACACTGCGAAAGCTCTTATTGAGCCTTTGGCTGATGGCAAGACAACAATCCCAAACATGCCGAGCAATTCGGTACTGCTGATACCAAATGAAGATGGCGAGATAACAGTCAACATAGATGTAAACAATAGTACGGGTGAAAAATTCAGTTTCCCTATCACACTGGAGGAAGGGAAGGAAAAGATAGTTAACATAACGGTAGGTAGAAACTTCGAGGTGGTGATAGAGGAAGGGAATTAAGAATTAAGAATTAAGAATTAAGAATTAGGTAATCGGCTTTTGCCGCTTATACCTTTAGGTGTAAGAATTGAACATTGAACATTGAAAATTGAAGATTGAAGATTGAAATTGAAAAGGAAACAATTATACATAGTAACATTGATGACAGCCTTGCTGCTGACGGCATGCAGCGAGGAGTCAGCGACTGTAGGACAAACGGAAGACATTGCAGCCGCAGAGAATGCCATTGTATTAGGCGTAAAGGAAGTGGTTGCGCCGGAGACACGTGCCGAACAGCAGAAAGGAAGCATTGACTTTACAAAACTGACAGAAACAGGCTTCGGAGTATATGGCTACGAAAATGACGGATACGACCCAAGCAGTTCTGAGCCAACCCTGTTTGGTGGTGCAAACAGGAAAGTAACATTCGTAACAGATGGCACAGCACCAACGACGAGCCTTGACCACCCCGGCAGTTGGGAATGGGAATATAGCGGTACAAAGACGTGGACAGCAGGAAAGAAATACACCTTCTTTGCTTACGCGCCATATATGGCAGAGGGTGGCACTGCACCCGGCATAACAAGTGTGTCAGCAGGTAATGGCGACCCCACCATTGGCTATACCGTTGCAGAAGACCCGGCTGAGAGCGTCGATTTGCTTTGGGGCGTACGCACCGATACGCAGGAGAAGTCAGGACTGCCGTGGATAGATGTCCAGAAAGGGCAGACTGCCAGTGCCGTACTTTTCACATTCTATCACGCTCTCTGCGCTGTCGGTTTCCATGCACAGGTGATAGTGGACCAAAAGAACGACCCAGACAACCTTGACGACATTTCGAAGTTAGGAACCCTCGGTAAAGCAGACGGCTGTAAAGTGACGCTGAAGAGCATAACCATCACACCGAAGACAACACCTTTCCACAAGAGCGGTGTGCTGAACCTGAATAATACCACAGCCCATCAGCCGCTGTGGCCAGAACACAGCGGAACAATCAGTAGCCTTGTTGTTGACGAGGCGAAGTTGAATACTGCTCTTAAGGACCCAACACCAACTAATGCTTCTGATTATTCTGTAATGACCAATATATTATATGATGATGAGGTTTCCGGCATCACTGAGAGTGCCAACAGTCAGACAGTCATCGCAAATGACAATCTCTTTATGCTCATTCCACAGGCATCTCAAGACTACACAATAAGTATAGAGTATTTCCTTACCTATAAGACCGAGAGTGGCTACCATCGCGAAGCAAAGACTGGCACCGCTACCATCAAAAATCTGGAGTTGGTTGCCGGAGTGAAGTACTATCTCAATCTGGTGTTTGGACTTACCACCTTCAAACTAAGCGTCCTTGCCACCGACTGGGTAGGACAGATCATCAACACCTCGGTAGAGATAGAGACTGGCACCAGTGCAGGTCACTCACTGGCAAGGAAAATGGGAAGACGATAAAAGTGAAGAGTGAAGAATGAAGAGTGAAAAGCGAAAAGTGAAGAATAATGTTCAATATTCAATGTTCAATGTTCAATATTCAATGTTCAATGAATCAAAAAATATGCGCAATACAACAGCCACCATTTCACGTCACCTACTGCTGCTCCAGCTGCTGTTGATGACAGGAGTCACCGGAGCGTGGGGAGAAGGGGTAACGACTAAAAACTATTATTATCAGCAGAACTATGAGTCTGAGAGTGATGCCTCTAAATGGAAATCAACAAATCTTTCAAGTGGATTATCATTAGTAACAGGTGATGGAACTTTTGGAAAATATATTCAGTTCCAGCAGAATTATAGTCAAGCAGGTCCAAGAACTGCATATTGTAATTTTTATGAATCTTCCGACTTTTATGGTGGTGACTGTTATATAATGGAGTTTGATGCATCTTTAACCACCTCATCTTCATCTAATGATACTCACCATACAGAATTGGCAATTGCCAGTGCCGGCTATTCATTAGCAGGTAATGACTATTTTACAAGCAGAAACACTACCAATAAGAATTACTTGTTCTTATTGAAAAGTGCCGACGGTGTAAATAAGGCATCTGTAACTGAATATTACGTTAACGGAGGTAGTACTCCTATAACTATAGCAGGGGATATCTGGATACATGTAAAACTGACTGTCAGCATTGCGGCAAAGAAAATAAACTATGTTGTGACTAATAAGAGTTCATCCGCGGTACTGTCAAACGGCTCATATACAATTACTGATGCGTCAAGCCTGAAAGCGAAAGCAATGGTGATCGCATTTGGACGTGCAGCTTCAAGCTCTGTCAAGATTGACAATGTGGAGATTTATAAACTTGGGTGGGATGTTACTCTATATAATACCAGTCTGACAGCAGGTGATAATGATAATAAGATATCATCAGGTATCCCAACACTTTATAATCCTGATAACTTGTCGGTAGAATATTCTTATGACGGCAGTGTGTTGGGTAATCTTGATAAAACATATCCACCTCGTATGAGGGGGACAGGTGATGGCATGGTTACCGCTACTATTGGAACAGGTGAAAGTGCAATAACTTCTTCCTACACTTATCGCATAACAGAGTCTATTGGTGGTGGGACTTATACTGATAACACCTATACATTTGATAAAGTTGGATTAATCTCAGATCATAGTGTCGATGATGTACCATTTATAAGCATGTCATTTCGAGGAGGTCCAACAGCAGTAGTCGTTGTAAATGATGGTACAAAACTATTGAAGGTAATAGATGCGAACGGTTATTCTCATCCTAACCTGAATAATGGTGCCAGTACCATACCACCTGAAAACAACTGGGGCGGAACATTCTATAAGTTCGTACCGTCTGTGGATGGTACACTGACCGTTACAGGTAAAATGAATTACGCTAAGCTTTACGAAAGTGATGGTACTACTTTGAAGACGTCAGCTACATCTGGTACAGAGATTTCAGGTGTAAATCTTGAAGGCGGAAAAACATATTACCTTTATAATGCTGGTGGCGACAATAAAGGAAGCAGTACTCCATTACTCCATTCTTTTAGCTTCATTCCGAATGTGTCCTCCCTTGTTTTCCGTAATCCGCAATCAGTTATTACGGTAGATGTGGGTGAGGGTAGCTATACTAATCCGGCAATTTCTGCACAGGGCTTACCTGTAAGCTATAGTATTGTGTCTGGCAGCAGTATTGCCAATGTCAGTGCCGACGGAAAAGTAACTTTTACGGGAGATTATTTCACTAATCCTCAGCCAATAACCATTAAAGCAACAGCCGGCACCGATGCTATCGCCTATACATTAAACCTTGTCAAGAACACATGGATTTTCAACGAAAATAATAAGTGGAAAACAGAGTCAACAGATTTAGGCTCTAATTGGGATAAAGATCAGACTTATTCTGGTAATGGACTTGACGGTTCAACATTCTGTCGTGAAAAGGATAAGTATGATTATTCGGAACTTATCAAGTCTGGCTCTGATAAATTGCCTGAAATGCTCGGACTATTGGTATCTAAAGTAGCAAGCAACGACCGTTTCTACATAGCTCCAAAGGATTATGCTAATAATTACATAGCCATGCGAGCTACACAACTTGCTATTGACAATGTGCAGACCGACCAGACAGTGACGGTTGAATGGCGTGGCGGTAACAGTACTGCCATACTTGACTTACGTGATGCAGCAGGCGAAAATGTAACTGGTAGTAAGGGCGGAACCCTTACCCTTAATGTAAGTCAGACAGGACGCGTTCAGATTGCGTCTAACCCGACTGTAGCATATATCAATAGCATAAAGATAAGTACTCCGACTCGTGCTATCGGAACACTGACCTACAATAAGACAGTGCTCAGCGGCTCGGAGTCGGTATCTCTTGCCGGTTTCACTATTACTGACGAAGCAGGTGTAGCAGATATGAAAAATGCCTATAACTCAATAGGCAATTTCAAAAGCAGCAATACAAGTGTTGTTACAGTTGATGGTAGCGGAAATATTACAGCAGTTGGAGTTGGTACAGCTGTCATCACAGCCACAGCCACAGCCAAGAATGCTGTCACTCATCAGGCAACGGTTACCCTGATAGCTCTTGTTGAGGTGGTAAGCGATGCTGCTACCCGCATACGCACCATTGATATTGATGACTTGAAGTATGCAGTCGGTGCATCGGGAGTTAATGCCAACAATGGACTGAATCGCCGTATTCCTGGTTTTGATTTGACTTTCGAAGGAGGTGATGGCGTAAAATGCAATAGTGCCAGTTCATTATTGTTAAGAAACGGTACGGGGAAGATAACAATAACTCCGCGAGCAAAGGGTGGAGAAACAATTACTATCACGCAGGCACTTGTGACTGTTAAATCTGCAACAGATACTCCTCAGTGGAAGATAAATGGTGGCATAGCAGCCGATGTTTCAGCCGGTGGTGTCGAACTGACCAGCCTAACTGGAAATTCTCTTATTTTAGAGTCTGTTTCCGGTACGATAGAGATAACCGATATTAAGATATATTACCGTTGTTCTGATCCTGCTAATGCAGACAATTGTCTTGATGAGACGAAGGTAGCACCGGCCCTCAGTTTTGCAACTACTCACATAATGCGTGTGCCTGATGACGGACGAGCATTTGAACAGACGCCAACTGTCAGTGGAGACTATTTTAAGTCGTTTGATATCAGATACCTGTTCAATAGTAGTAACCCTTCTATTGCAACGATAAATACAGATGGTACAAACGGACAGTTGTTGGCATCCGGTTCAAGTATAATCACTGCCAGATTCAACGAGACCAAATATTTTGCTGAGGCTACAACTTCCTATACCATCGATAATAAACTTTTGAACGGGGAAACGTATGATGTCAGTGCAGATAATGACCAATTTGTGCATGTGATGGCTTCGGCAGACAGTGAGAATACAGATTTGTCTTTGAGCAATACAAGTGCGACAAAACTGACTTTTGGAACTACACCAATGCGAAATAATACGCGAGCGACGAGCACCGGTACTGTAACTCTGACAAACAATACACCAAATAGAATCACCATTGACTGGATTCATGTAGTTACAAAGAATATACTCGCGTGGCTTTATTATGAAGGTCAGGAAGAAAACTACAAGGAACAGGTTCAGTTCAACAGTTTCTCAACTGGTGCTATTGCCGGTTTCCGAATAGTCGATATTGGTGACCCAGATAATCCTATCGACCTGACAGATGCATATACGTTCGATGGCAATTACTCTGTTGGCAATTCATCTGTCCTTTCTGGTTTAAATGCTGCCACAGGTGAGACAACTGCTACAACAGGCTCTTCTACAATCAGTCGTAAGATTACGAAAACCGGTCATGCTGACGGATATGAAGACGAAATAACTATTACAACTACTGTTAAAGTGCTGGATTTTGGTTCTGATACTCCATGGACATGGGATTTCCAGAATATAATTACCGATATCGATGGACTTTTAGGTAACGGATGGTCTCACAACGGTGATTATTACTATGGTTATTTTAGCAGATATAGTCCTATAGAACAGGGGGGGGCTGTAAAAGTTGGGTTTAATGGTGTGATGCTGAAGGATGAATTCCGTTGGTATTCAGGTACGCGTGCCTTGCGTGCCAACCTGTCTCAACCCAATTCAAGCATAAAATTCCCAGTAAAGGCAGGAATGGAGATTGATGTCTATGTAGCTACGTCCTCAGCCGATGTCTCACATACGATTAGTAATGTCAATGATTTGAACGGGCGTCCCACTTCCAGCCTTTATATCCAAGAGGAAGGTTATAACAATCCTGTCCATACTTATTTCATTGCAGCACAAGACGGTTGTGTAGAGATAAAATCAACCGACAAGGTGGGTATGTATCTCAAGAGCATCACGCTGAAGGTGCCGGAAATACATTTCACGGATGACATTGTAACTGTACTTAATACTCCCAATAGTACAGTAGAAAATGCGCCTGTCAATCTGCCTTCAACAGCTTTGTCGCATCTTAACTGTACGATTATTACTGCTACACAGTTTGATACAGATGGCAATGAAGACGTATTGGACTCTGAAAACTATGCCCAAGTTGCTACTGTCAATTCCACAACAGGTATCGTAACCATTAACTCTTCAGGTAATGAGGGATGGATTACAGTAAAAGTAGAGAACAATAATCCATCGGCATCAACTGTGGAGCCCCGTGTAGGTACTTATAAACTTTATGCAGTAGATTTGAAATTCGACCCTGTCAGTGAGACTTTAGACCTCGACACAAACCATGACAAGGAAGTTACTTTCAATAGAATTCCTTCCGGACTGAACAAGGTTGTCACTCCCGTAAACTATAGTTTTGAGATACCCGAAGGTTCTAATGCGAAAGCGATGATCAGGCAGACCACAAGTTCAACTCCGGCACTGACTACGTATGAGTTGACAGCCTACAACAAAGGTGATCTCAAAGTAATAGCCCAAACAGGAAGAATAAAGACAGAGTGCACGCTTACTGTAAACGGGCATACCTTCGAAAAAGTGATGGATGTGCTGACAGAAAGTGATATTGCCGATAATGACTACGTTTATACCATTTCATTGCCCCAAGACTATAATACAGAAAATGCAGGACAATGGAGTATAAGTTCCTCTTATGAGGGAGAATTCTATACAACTCCAAATGTCATAACAGATTTAACATCCTCTGACCCTGGTAAGTTAAAAATAAGCAATCTGTATGGTAATAGCAGCACGGAGCGTAATCATGGTGCTATTCGTGTCATCGCAACTTATAATAATAATACGCCCAGTGATACTTCTGACGATAATTATACCCAGTTTGTGCTTACTCTTTCTTATCCGGCTTCATCGGGTAAGCATTGGGATTTCTACCGTAGTACAACGGGGCTGAAGCATCAGGCTAATCACGATAATAAGATTGGAAACTATGAGGGTACACACCTAAACCCACAGACCATATCAGACTATACTATTACAGGAACCAATTCATGGACTACCAATACTACATGGAAAAAAATATATCGTAATGGCGACAAGGAGCCAAGATGGGCTTATAAGAGTTCCATGAAGTGTGACAATGCTTTCGTCATTGAAGAGACTGCGGGACTGCTGATTGAGACACCAAAAGAATCGTTCTACGTAGATAATAACGCTACAGAAAGCTACTGCCATATTGGATTGCATAGCCGCTCTACAATAACTGTTCCGAAACTTAAGAAGGGAGATTTCGTGCGTCTGAACTTAAGTCGTGTCATTCCAAACAATGGTGCGATTATAAGTGCCACTAATGTAACGGACTTGGCAGGTAAATCGGTGGATGAGAATTTCACCATCACACGTTCACAGATAGATTATAGGGAGGATGGCGTGTTGGCAACAGATGCAAATGGTGCGCGTGTCATCCCCGGTTATTATACCTTTATAGTTAAGGAGGACGGTGATGTCAGCTTTACGCTTGCCGACCAAGGTTACCTTGATGTGCTTGCTATAGAGATATACGATGCAACAGTGAACGATACTTATTTCACCAACAAGGCATCCAACGGCTATCAGCACACTATGTTGCCTGTAAAGTTGAACAACTATCCTGACTATTCTTATGCTCCGACAACTATCCTCAGAGAGTATGATGAAATGCTGGTACTGAATTTGAGCTATTGCCATCCGCTTTGGTCAACCTCTGTTGGACCGGCAGAATATGTGACAGTCGGACAGAATAGTAAGAATATGGATGTTGTCATGGAGAATGTCGGTTGGTATTCGGCAGGTGGCGCTTACTATGAAGACGGACGTATCACGGTGAACGAGGGATATGGTAATATAACAGTCCGTATGAATAACTATACTGCAGAAGGCAAATATCTTATCGGATATACTCCTGACTATTCGCTGACAGTGGGTAACCGTCCACATCAGGACTATCCGTTCACTTGGAACTTTGAGAATATCTCGGGCGGAGCCGTGAAGAGTAAGAATAATAATGCATACAATAGTATCAGCACTGACTACTATACATGGAAGAGTATGGGCTACGATAGCTACCAGCTCGACACGCGTACTTCAAGCGGCTCACTCTATGTACCAGGTGCAACACTTGTAACCTCCGATCGCAGCTTAGGAGAAAAGGGTACCATCAGCGAACTGAACAGTAGCGGAAAAGGCTGCGATGAATTCAACGGTCTTGGCTTCAACGGACAGTTTACAATCCGCACAGCACTACAAGGGTCTGCAGAACCAGCAACACCAGCCGCGCTGACAAACAATAATTCACTGTTGACATATACAATGACCATAGCGAATATAAGTGCTGACGCTGACAAGCCAACAGATGCCGTAACAAAAGAATACTGGACAGCAGGTGATGGGCTTGTAAAGTTTGGTAATGCTGGTAAGCGTGCAGAATCTGTCATTACAACATTTGGTGGTGCTCACTACCTTATGGATGGTGGTAACACGAAGTACCTGCTTATAAAGCCGGAACGTACTCTAAAAGAGGGGGATATAATAACACTGAAAGGCTATACTCCAACCAATGTTAATGTGTCACAGTCGGGATTCAGTTTCTATGCTGCACAGATGGACAACGCCAACGATGCCCTGCTGACACTTAACTGGGAAACTACTGATAACACTGTGGAGCATACTCTCACCCATACAGTAAAGCAGGGTGATGGTCTGGCAGGCCGTGACTCGGTGTATATTTTCCGTGCAGACAAAAAGTACTCGGTATATCTGACTGAGATTTCTATTACACCAATTGATGAGGTTACACCTACAATACCGGTGCGTGCCCTGACCTGTAATGGCGATGTGACGGTGACGATTCCCGACCTGTCGGAAGGTCACTACGTATATATCAAGTCGAGCGCAGAACCAAAGACGGTGCCGTCAAACCTGACGGCAGCAGTGGCGGCAGATGGTCTTGATGCTGCTACCAATGTATATAAATATAAGGTAAACGCAGCGGGTAAAGCCGATGTGACATTTGCTGGTGACACAAAGATATACCGCATCGGTGTTACGAACATCATGAAGCCGCTGACACGTGTAGGCAGTGGCGATGCATGGGCTACAGAAAGCCGCGACCATGCTATCGACTATACCCAGACAGGTGCTTTCACAGTAAATGACATCAAAGCAAATACAGTGACTGCCAAGGAATATGCGTTGAGTAGATTGACTGTGAAGATGAACGAAAAGACTGAAGCCATGCCAGCCCAGACAGGTGTGATACTAAAGCTGAAGCTGAAATACACTACTGATGACGAAAAGTCAGCAGGCATAAAAATGACAACCGAAGAAGCTTCTACAGCCACAACAAATGCTGTAGAAGACCTTGCCAAGGCGAATAGCAGTGGTGTTCCTCTCTTCTATCCCCCTTACAGTGCCACCATCCTCAGTTCGTCAGCTGTTGGATTTGGCGGTTCAGAAGGTAACCTGATGAAAGACAATGTCGCGTCCCAAACATTTACCTCTGAGACAGAATATGTGGATGCCGTCAACTATACACGCTTCATCTTTGCAAAACACTATATGCAATGGAAGAAAGAGAATGGTGAATTGAGACCTACCCCTACATCGTTTACCGAAAGTGGCGATTTACCGGTATTCTACAGGCTACATCTGTATAACTCCAGTGAGGCATCGGCTCTCTACTCCACAGAGGCGGAACTCAACACCCTCGGTGCGAACAAGGCATACATGCTTATCCGAACCGGTAATGTGCCAAAGGCTTTATGGGACACTTCCATATCTTCTCCAGCACGAAGCTTCGTCGGTATTGCCGGTGTGAGTGACATGGGTGAGATTACCGGCATCACAGAGCATTATGAACGCCCTGCTTCTGCCAAGAGTTCTGCCATATACGACCTCAGAGGTCAGTGTATGGGAAATGATGAGTCGGTACTCGCTCCAGGCATATACATCAGGAACGGTAAGAAGTTCGTGGTGAGGTAAGATGTAAGATGGCTGATGGAAGAAGTAAGATGTAAGATGTAAGAAGTATGAAACATAATGCGATTATATATTTGATGGTGATGTTGCTGGCTGCTTGCTCTGCAAGTGACGATGGCAGTTCTGCTCTTTTTATAGAGGATCCAGTGGCTGTCAGTTTCTCAACAGACATGAGCAACAGTACTACAGCCACGACACGCGCCACAACGGGGAGCATAAACAACCTCGAGGCACTGAAGAATGTGCCCGAGGGATTCGGCGTGTTCGCCTATCTGACGGAAGGAACAATTTATGACACGAAATTCCCCGATGCCGCTGCATACGAATCCTTCTCTGACTTCTTTATGTTCAATCAGCAGGTGACATGGGGTAACCAGTGGGCAGAGAGAGACGCTAACGGGGTAATAAAGAAAGATGCCCTGGGTAATGAGATATGGCATAAGGACTGGGTATATTCGCCACTGAAGTATTGGCCCAACTATAGCAATAATGACAACACTACGCCTGGTCCGCGCTATATCAGCTTCTTTGCATACGCCCCGCATGTGGCAGAGGCAGGTGCCTCGTCGGGGATTGTCAATTATACACACAATCATGATCGCACCCCTCATATTATATATAAGGTAGGGGCTGCTGACCAACAGGTCGATGTGTTATGGGCTGCAGCCAAAGACCAGACACGTAACGGACAGGGACTTATCAGCGAAGTAACTGACGGAGAAGGTAATACGACACTCTCATACGAGAAAGTACCACTGCATTTTGAGCATGCCCTATCGGCAATAGACATCTATGTGCAGCGTGTCTATGACGAACCGGCATATACGGGCAAGATTCCAAAGGTAGTACTCTACCCTACCCTATATATCAGCAAACTCGATTTGAAATCAACGGCAACTCTTGCCGATGGCAAGAACGGTTTGCAGACAAGCGGCAAACTGAGTCTCATTGACGGAACATGGAGTGACCCAGGTGACCCAGCATGGATGGCAGGATCCGTTACTATTACCTACCCCGAAGCCATGATAAACGATACCATCCAAGGTACGGCGAATAATGACGAAGAGTATATTCGCGACATAGAACTCGACAAATGGAAGTGGATTCTCGATACCAAGAACACGTCTGATACTTCTGATGACGTGTGGGTGGATGCAACGGCCATCACAAATGCAGAGCTTACAGCAGAGCCTACACGCTGGAAGAGTGCATACGGTGTGAGCGAAGACGAGCGACACCTGTTTAAGAATGCTCTGACACAGATGTTGCTGCCACGCAAGGTAACACTGATACCAAAACTGACATACTCAATGGTGGTGCGCGATGACGAACTGATGGTGAACTATTTCACAGACTCTGAGGGACATAAATACAGCCGCATCGTAAACGAGATTGAGGGAAACTCCATAACTCTCGACCTGCAAGCGGGCAAACGCTACACACTGCTGATACGCATCGGAGTAGAACATGTGGAATTCATACTCGTCAATGTCGTAGATTGGGATTTCCCCATGCGATATACACCAACTGTGGTAACCGGTTTTGAAGATGAGAATATAGGACACAAGCTGGATGAAGAGTGAGGAGTTAATGCATAATGCAAAATTCATAATTCATAATTCATAATGCATACATTTTTAAGTGGATCAATGATAGACAGATTATATATAAAATACTTAATGACATGCTTGCTGGCAACACTGTTGTTGACTGCATGTTCTGATGACATTTTCAATGATGGCTCTACTGAAAGCAATGGTATGCAATTTAGTATTTCCACCATTGAGATGGGTGACGAGATGATAGGTTTAGGGGAAACCCGTAGTGCTTCGTCTTTGACAGCCGATCGTTTTGTGGAACACGTATTGGAAGGCGATAATCCATACGGGTTGAAAGTACACCGCGAACCATTGCCGTTGGTGGGCATCCATCGCGGAGCTGCCAATATGCCTGCCGCTGCCACACGTGCCGCAGCAAACGAGAAAGTCCTTACAAGTGGAGTAAACTTCCATGACTCTCTGACCATCTGGGGATATACCAATAACAACACTGAACTATTCGACCAGATTCTGCTGACAAAGGTGCGTAACTGGCGCAATAGCGTAGAATGGCCTTACAGACAGGGGGATTACATGAAATTCTATGCCGTGGCTCCATCATTAGAGGAAATAAACATGTCGGCAACGGCTGCCACATATACCGCAGCACCTACACTTACCTACACGCTACCAGAGGAAGTCAGCGAGATGCGCGATGTCCTCTACGGCGAATCAGACAACATTTCCATTGCCAGCGGACCGACCGGCTCGGTAACGACGAATCCGCAACAGGAAAACTTAGGTAAGGACAACAAGTTCATAGACCTTAGATTCCGACATATCCTTACTGCCATACGTTTCTCACAGGGCACCATTCCTGACAAACTTACTATTACGGAAATCTCCGTAACAGGCGTCAACGCCAAAGGAACATTCTACCCTGCAAGCAATGACGAAGCGACAGGAACAGACGGTACTTGGAGCGACCTTGGCACCTCAGGCACTTATGCCATCGAAACAAGCTGGGTTGGCACCGGCAGTAGCGGCAGTGAAAACGTCTATATTGACAACGGTATCATTATGTTCATGCTTCCACAAGCAGTCCCTGCGGAGGCAAAGCTGCAGATAACGCTAAGTGAGAATTTGGGCGATGGCAAGACTAAAATCCACACTCTGACATGCAGCATCAATGGTGACGTATGGAAAAAAGGCTACACCGTAAACTACAAGATAACCATCGGCAGACTGAAAGAGGGGTATTATTTTACTGCTGAAGACGCAACATCATTGGAGCACAGCAATACTGTCGTCAATAGTTCGTTGGGGGTTCACAGCTACTATCTATATTCCGACTATTCCTCTGGCACTAAAAGCGACTCCTATAGTCCCGTGACATGGAGTGTCGAAGGCTATTCCACTACAGAGGACGGAACATACGCCGAAGGAAACAAACCCACATGGCTTACCGAATTCCGAGGCGTTCCATACGATTCCTACTATGCCGGTGGTAATGACGCTACCGCTTCTTTCACCGTAGCACGTCAGGAAATGGCTGTAAGCACCTCACACGACGTAGTGCTCAGCGAAAACAGCAAAGCAGGTGCCGCATCTTCTTTAGATTTATCAACGCATAATCCTGATCGCACGGAAAAAGGTACAACAGAAACAGAAACAGCCAACTGCTATATTGTCAACCGTAGCGGTTCTTATAAATTCCCCTTAGTCTATGGAAACAAGACAACTGAAGAAACAGAGGCGGATTGTTTCAAAGACCATACCGGAACTACTATTAGTCACCGCTTGATAAAAGACCAGATTTCTGCTAAGAACAGTGGTTTTACATACGAATTGATAGAAGGAGACAAGTACAAAAAAGTGGAATATGTTTGGGATGCTGCTGCCACAGCTTCTGACGGAGGAGTGTTTCTGAGAGGTTCGCTGTTATGGCAGGATGTTCCGAATCTAATAAAAACAGGTAGCGTTTCTGCGCTTTCAAGTTCTAACGAAATGCAGTTCGAAGTCGGCAACTCAACTCCAGGCAATGCAGTCATCGCACTACAGGCACGCAAGAAGATTACCTATTACAAAAAAGTGGGAGGAGCATATGACTTTGACGAAACTCAGGGGAACAGCGGGTATGGAGTCGCAGACGAATGGGAAACTCTTTGGACTTGGCACATTTGGATGACAGACGAATGGTATAAGAACGATGGTACAGAAAATGGAATATCTTATGATACCTATTATGTAAACGGAACAGAGAGTGGTTCAGGGAAACATATAGCCTCACTCAAAAATTCAACTGGAGATGAGGTCGCACAAATCCTCCCTGTAAACCTCGGCTGGGTGCCTGACGAAATGGACTTCGGGCTGTATAAGCCCCGTGAGATATGGGTGGAACTAAAACAGACGGGCAGTGAAGACAACACAAAGGTGAAAATCACCCAAGAAGCCAGACAGACGCTTTATACCGGTACTGGAACAGTATATCAGTGGGGACGTCATACAGCATTCCCTGCTTTCCGTAGAGTTGATGGCAGCTCGCGCACCATTTATGACATAGACGGCAATGACATCACCAGTAGGTTCGTCATGGCACAGACTTCCAACCCAGGGGACGCCATCGGAAAACCATACGAAATCCTGCAATGGGAAACAAACCAGAATGCGTGGTTTGATGTGGGCAGTACCGACTATGCTACCGCCAATGCCATGTGGAACAGTACAACGAAGACCGTCTATGACCCCTGCCCTCCTGGCTTCCGCGTGCCGCCGGTCAGTATATTCACAGGCTTTTCCAAAACAGGTGCAACCGTTGTCAACGAGGCTGAAAAACTGAATATGTGGCCTGATTCCTTGGACCTTAACGGCGTGACCCAGAAGAGCGGTGAGCGCTCGAAAGGCGGCTATTTCTATTGTACACCGCACACAGGGGATATTCCTGCTGCCGACCGCTATGGCACCATGGTCTATATGTCCGCTACCGGTGAGTGGCACGGCAACAAGACCGTAGGTACTTTGATGAATGACATCACCATGCAACTGAACAACATCAACGGTATCTACTGGACTGCCGATTACAAACAAGATGCCTCATCACAAGCTTGCGGATTATGGATAACGCCGGAATATACATTCTCCGCAGGTACAGCAGACAAGCCGGTAATAGGATTCTTTGATAAAGATCATAAATTTAACTATTACAGTTCGGTTCGTGCTATCCGTCCTATGAAAAAATGAAGATAGAGCCGTAATCTCGTTGGCAGTGGGTTTAACGGGGTTTCGGAGTTCTTTCGGAGATTATCCGAAAAACAACAGATTTTTATTACCACTGGTCGGTGTACCAATTGCTGTTGAAGAGCACCGTGATGCTTTCCGGTCCTCGTACCTTATCGTCACCTGGGCACAACTCGTCAAGGAAGGCATAGCAGTATATAAAGCCACTTTCCCACGAGATACCCATCTTCAGCATGTTGATAGTAACCTTTGCGGTAGCCATACCAGAAGTTCCATTTGTAGTTGTTGGTCCTGTTGCCGTAATCACAACGTTAGGCACATCGTCATCATTCAATTCCTGTGGTACCATCAGCAGAATATTACCAGTGGCAAAGTTGTAATGCTTGCCGTTTTTACCCTTTATCTCATTTTTTTCAGTTTCCCCTTTGTATTTTAAGTATGCCAAGGGATCGTCAGTACCAGTCCAGTTTTTGCCGTCATAGTCATCGTAGTCACTCATTCCTGCAGCTGAGGTCGCTGTATGAAGTGTTGATTTTGTTGTTGCATTGAATTGATTTGCCACTGGTGTGTCTTCATAATAACCAAACATATAGTTGTCATTGAGGCGCACGCGCTTACCATCTTGGAAGGTAAACCAATAAGGGTTCATGACATAGTGGTTAACCGTCGCAGAGCCAAGAGTCTTGGCAGGATCATGACCGATAGTAGCATTTTTTCCGTCACCATCATAGACAGGATAAAATGAAGCAGAAGTCTTTACATTATTAAATTCCAAAGTATAATTGATGTCTGCACGGCGACGGGTATGGGTAACATCCCATACGTCTGTACGGTTCCAACGCACACACTGAGATTCGTCAGGAACTTTGTCGCCAACCTTTAGTTCAATCCACGTGCCATATTGATCCATAACGGCAGGCTTGGAATCTCCATAATCGTTGATATTGTCTGAGGTTATTGTAATGCTGTTTACCACATCACCCTCTTGCAACCATCCGCCTTCTGGTACTACGCTGGTTAATCCATCCGATTTTCTGAAGTATTTGGTTGTGGCTGCAGTAAGGTCGGCTGCTGTAGCAGGGTTTTCTTTATAAACCATCTTGTCTGTACCGCGTATGTAGGCATAGATACGCACCTGTGCCAGCATGTGATAAAGACGGAATGGTACCGGTTTCGGTTCGTATGTAGGAGTATTGGTTACACGCTCTAAAGGATACTTGTCACGATTACAATCAGTGACAGGTGCCGATATAAGGAAATCATTCTGTTGCGACGCATCAGGGTGCATGGTAAAGTTCACTTTACCCATTCCTGAGCCTTTACCCATTGTTTCTTCGGTAATAGCAATACCATACGTACCCATACTTGAAGTAGGATTATATGGATAGTATGCCCAGAAGGTCATATACTCATGTTGTGAAGGGTCGGCAGTCAACGGATTGTTCGGCCAGAAAATCTGGGGGGAACAGGTTAGAGTACCTCTCTCTCCTACCGTTGCCTGTACGTTGTACATCTGGTTGGCAGTATAGTACTCTTTAAGTGTCTTTGTCCCATCATCTGTAGGAGTCTCCTTCTCCTCTTTGGATAGTTTCACAAGGTCCTCCCACTTATTCTGCCCTGTATAACAACCAAAGATGCCTACATGCTTGCCAGTTTCAATACTTGTCTCCCCTTTATTAAGGATAGTCTCGTCGGCACGGGTTGCCTGTTGGCTTGCGACAACATTATGTGTGAACGTCACAACATTCTGCTCCACGGTTTCTTCCTGCTGAACAACTGGAGAATCCAGTTGCTCAGAGCAAGCAGAAAGGAGAAGCAAATACGGAATACAAAATTTATACTTCATAATTTAAAAGTCAAAGGTCAAAAGTCAAAGGTGAGAGGTTTATGGATGAAGGATGAAAGTTTAATACATATCACCCCCACAAGCAAACCATCACCCTTCACCTGTCAACCTTCATCAAAATATCAATGGTCAATGGTCAATGTTCAATGTTTAATGTTTAATGTACCACCACCTTCTTACCTCCGAAGATATATATACCCGGTGGTAGGTTCGGATGGTTCTTACGTAATGTTTCAGGAGTCTCATTGCGTCCCACACGGCGTCCTTGCAGTTCAAAGACGTCACATGGCCACGGGTTCTGCCCTTGATCTGTAATACCATCCTCTATCGGTTCGTCCTCTTCACCGAATGAACCTCCACTTCGCACATCACCTTCAAAGAACACACGTATTACCGAACGGGCTGTTGACGATGTACTATATGGATAGTATATCTTATTGTGATATACATATTTGTTGTCACGCTCGCCATCACTTGCTACAAGATCATTTTCTCCGATGTTTGGATAGCTTCCTTTATGTGCTTTCTTTGTGGGAGCATTCTCCCTTGCCCAGTTGTCATTCCTGAAGAAGCCCACCTGCTGTTTTTTCTCATACTCATGTGATGAATGAGAGTCTAATCCTTCGAACGGCAGACCGAAGACCATGATGGTCTTGTCTGTAGTGAGTGTCTTTTCCAGATATTCACCCTTCAGTTGAATGCTTTCTATTGCACCAGTGATGGTCGTTGGCTCTACATTCGGGATATACAGGTTGACGTAATGCTTTGTAGCATAAGGAGTGTCATCTCCGTTTTTCAACGCAATGTGCTTATCGATACTAGTACGCAGTACGACAGGCCAGTTTGCCGGCACAAACTGCGGATTACCCATCTCGTTCAGTCGGCTGACAGAGGCAAGAGTAATAGTACCGGGTTCTGCTGTGGTTCCATCGGTAACAGAAGTAGCAGTCAAAGTAAAGGCTGCATCTGTAGTATTACCTAACCGGACATCGAATGGCACGTAAAGCGAACCATAGTAGTTGTTGTCCTCGTTGGACAGAGCAGACAAATCAGGATCTTCCAGTTTGCTATTCCTTACACCGCCTTTGTTCACCTCTACGCGCAGCGGCATCTCGTTGTATGGCCAGTCTTCGTGAATACCTACCGGCTGCAAGCGCCACTTAGTGTCTTGAATGCCGTTGATGCCGTCGTTGGTATAGTGGTCACCTATTTCTACCATCTCATTGTCGGTATGACAAGTGATGCGGTAGCGGTGGTTACGGTCGATGCAGACGTAGTTGGTTTTGAGGTTTTCGACAACATCCGCATCCCAGTTTCCTGTGTTTTGCTTCAATGTGCGCAGTGTCATTGCTGCACCACCAATATCTGCCATACGGAACTGATTACTCCAGCCGCGCGGCTCTTCTGTGCTGTATGCTTCGTCAGATGACGGTGCGGTCTTTACCAATTCAGTACGTCCGAATTTATGAGCATCTGTCAGTCCCTCAGTTCCGCCAGGACGCGCCCACAACTGCAATCCCTGAGTGCCGACGTTATATACCTCATAACCATTTGTTGCCGTCATTCCTGCAAATTTGAAGATGCTCGACGGGTCAAAGTCTGCAGACAGGATTTCTATGTTGCCCTTCATAGCAGGGTGTGAAATTTGGTCGCGATCGCTCGTGCCTCCCTCCTTTCGGGTATCGACCTCACTAATTTTTGCCAACAAGTCAGCATATGTGTGGATGGTGCTGTGGCTCATGTCGGTCTCAAGGAAATGCAGCCAGCGTCCACCATTGTTGTTGGAGTCATCGGGGTCTGTCTTCTCGCTCTCAAAGCGGTAACCACTGATATAACGCGGACCGATAATGCCCTGAATATTCGACCCGTCACCTGCCAAGTCCTTACCATCAGTATTAAGAGGTTCTTCCGAGAATGCCACGATGCGGTAGTAACCATCCGTCATATTCACCAAATTGTCAGAAATGAATGTCAACGGCAGCTCTGTAGCGTCAAGAGCCCCAGTTCTATCAGAGCCAGGTCGCGGATCTGTATCATTGAGGGTCGTACCGCTCTTGGTCTTAAACGTACCGCTATATACTACTTCCTGAATCTTTCTCATTGTGTTAAAGTCCAGTTGCGAACCTCCTTCTATAGCATTCTTCAGTTGGATATAGTACCCCATGTTAGTAAACTCAGTAGCCTTTGCAGGATTCATACCACCTACGTATCCTGCGTACTTGAAGTATGGCCATAACTGCTCTGCCGTAGCACGCAGACTCCAGTTTGCATCAGCGTCCGTCTGCAATGTGCGTCCGGATGTATATGTCAACTTCGTTGTATGCACGGGGTTGGCAGGATCTGTCTTATTGATAAAGTGTTTCATGTAGTAACTCTCGAAGTCAGAGTCCGTGTTATCCAGATATGCACTTGTCGGGTGCATAAGGAATGAGTTCTCGAAGTTTATGTCACCAGTAAACATCTCATAGACAGCGTTCGTCGGACCGTCGGTGGTTACTGCACCTCCATCATCGCCTGTAAGCTTATGTATGATACGATGGTCATCGAATTGTGTATGGTCGGTATAATTCGCCTGGAACTTCGAGATGTTGCCAGCTGCAATCTCCGAAGCGGTATAGTCAGTCTCTGCGGGGTCGGTAGCTGACTTAGGCAAATGCCCCTTAGTAGTTACTGCCACGTTGTCCCATCCCGTACCATTGATGGTGGCATAGCGCGAGCGGAGTACGAATCCGTATGGGTCGCCCTCAGGAGCCCAAAGGTAGTTGTTGGTGTAGTGCTCTGTACGGTCAAGGCGTGCACCGATACCATCTTTATATGTAAAGTTCATTAAGCCATCGTCCTCATTGTTAGTCATCATCTGGTACCACGCTGTTGTATTGCGTCCCTTATCAGCAAAGCGGAATTCCTCTGGTATCACCTCATAGACAACATCAATGAGCACCTTGCGGTTGAAGTGACATTCCTGAAGCTTGTCAAGTACCTTGCCGTTAAGGGCCATTGCTTCATTGTAGTATTTAGGAATCTTATACCATTTATCACCTATTTTTTTAGCCCGCTCTTTATTAGATCCTGTTTCGGGGTCGCCGTCTTCGTCACTGTTCCAGACATCCCAGTAGTCACGGTCATCAACGCTCACCCACATAATCTCATAGGCAGGTTTCGTTTTTGCCTCGTCCATGAAAAGTTGTACATACTTGCTCGGATCAGTGGTGATATTGCCGTTGGCATCGAGATAGTTGCCTTGTTCATCCTTCTTGTACGCAAGAACTATGTCGCCCACATCGCCTACCACACCATTTTTGTTATAGTCAAAAGAACCGTTGAGCGTTACAGACCGCATCACGTCTTTCTGATACAGATAGTAGCGGCAGAACTGACGTTTCATATACCAAGGCACTTGTGGGTGGTTGCCTATACCCACACGACTAACGCTATAATCAGCTATCGGATAAGAGAGGAAGTCACGTAGAGTACCATTGGTCTTTAAAAGAGCTTTGATATCTGTTACTTTAGCGTCAATCCACTCCGTTCCGTCGCCTGAAATCGCACTGCTGCCATTGAGATACTTATTTGCACCAGTCAGGTTTTTACGGATTTCCTGATACTTAAGATATTCAAGAAGATGTTCACGAAGCGTCTTGCGATTTGCAATCTCTGTTTCCGAGCCAGTGTCTTCACTCTTCAGATACTGCAGGTAACTCTCTTCTGGGTCGAGCGAGTGCTGATGCGCAATGACAAGATGGTACTGCAGAATATCTGCATACCTGATAAGGTTGGCAAGCATAAACGGCTTAGCATTCTTAGAATCAAGACTGTTTCCTGTCGGGTCATTCTGATTGGTTCCTGTGCCCGTTTTCTGCAAGCGTTTATCCGAGGACGAATCAAACGTGAAACTGATAAGCGTAGTAGCCTCACCATTGTTGTTAATGACAGCAAGATATGGTTTGCCATCCTTGTCCAAGGCTATGGCAAAGTTCTGGGCATCCTTACTGATGGTGGTATTTACCACATCCTCGTCATCAAGTTTCAGTGTCGCTGTAGCCTTTTCCAGATATTGCGCATAGTTCTTCATGGTGAACTCATACGGGTCACCCACAAGACTCCACTTCTGACGGTCGCTCTCGCTCTGCGTACCCTCGTCAGCATATATGTTTGTCTGGTTGGTATGCGAATTAAGATATGCTGTAGTAGGATATGCCTCCGTCGGATTAGATACTACCCTTGTGCGACGTTCCTTTATATACACCTCATCAATAATCTGACCGGCAGAATTATATACGTAATGGTCAAATACATCAACATAGTATTCTACCTCCACGTTAGTACCAAAGTATGTCTGGTTCCATGCAAAGTAGGTATTCATCCAGGTATAGTCATCCGTCATAGCATCCGACTTGGTAGTAAAGAACTGCGAAGCCTCATCCTCTACCTCATAGACGTATGACAGACGGAAAGACGTCTTGGAGTCGATGAACTGGCGGAATGTCTTTCCATTGACATTGTCATCCGAAGATGTCAGTTTCGTAGTGCTGTCAAAGTCACTCACCAGTACGCTGTCATTATCTGTCACCAAGTAGCATGTGTATGTACAGCCATAACGGCGCAGGGAGTACGGCAACGACTCATCCGCCTTGCCATACTTAATCTCCATACCTGTCTTCTTTATACGCTGCACATGGTTGGTGGTGTAGATGCGTACTTCAGAATCGAAGCAGTCGTTGTCGGCTTCGTCCTCGTCCTTTGCCACTGCGGTGCGTATCTGCAGGAGTTGCTGCATACCACCGAGCCCATTCAAGGTTTTGCTGTAACTGTAGCCATTGTTGACGTAATTGTTATATGTCAGGTCGTTCTCATTGCTGGTGTAGTTGCGACGGTCGAGGAGGCTGTAGCTCATCAGCCGGAACTCGGTGGTGCTGTTTTGCGCAATCATACGCTTCAGCGTAGGACTGGTTTCGGATTCCTGATTGCCTTCGGCAGTAGTCATGACATACTTGTCAGCATCGCCCACCTTCCACATGCGGGTTGAATAGTGAGTGGCATCGTCTGCAGCTGTTGTGGTCATAGTGAGACCATACGGGGATGTTGAACTATTCGTCAGCCACTGGTTACCCGTTCCGTTGCCATCTTCAAAGCGACGACGGTTGATTACCGTAAAGTCGTATGGGTCACCAATGAATGCCCAGTGCAGGCCCTTTAAGCCATCGTTCCATCCGTCAACATCGTTGTTCCAACCTTTTTTGTTAGTACTCATAGCACGACGATAATTGCTTACAAGAGAAGTCTGGTTTTCATTTAGTTTATCATAGTATAGCCAGTTGTTATTGCCAATCATTACGTCGAGCCACTGCAGCTCATTTGCTGTCGGAGCAGCAGGATTGGCACAGGTGCTAAACAGGTGAACCTGTGTATCACCATCAGTAGTCAGGTCATTCACTGTGTAGTTTACACCACGCTTGAATACGTAGTTCACCTCCGTTGGGCTTACAAATACATTAGAAGTATGGTCTGTGCAGGTTGCGTTGCTGTACTTGTTGGCATCAATCAACGCGAAGTTGGTCCAGTCGTAGCTGACGAACTTTCGCTGCAGGTGGCGTGGTACCTCGGTTACAGTCTCTCCCAATCCGAAGTATTCGGAGACTTCGTCGGTGGTCACGTTTGCCTGCGCCGTGCGCCCTGTGTCATCAGCGGTGCGACTGGCACTCACGTAGAGTTTTACCGGTTGTACCAAACGGATGACAGTATTCTTGTCGTTGGCTTTGTGATAGCCTAAATATTTACCATTGTTATAACGCTCATTGTCAGCTCTGTAATTGAGGTTGATATGATATACTTCCGGTTGGTCTTCCGCTGAACGGTAAGTTCTTGTCAAACCGTCGTGCGCCAAATAGTAATATACATTACGATAGCCCAACAAGTCATTGTCTTCCTTGAAACGCAATGCGAACGTTCCCTCTTCATCGCTCGCTGCAGGAACACATTCCCAGTAGAAGTCATCGTAATAAGGCTTGTTGACATTGCGGTTTGGTATAGGATCAAGAGCATGTCCTAAAGAGTCGGTAGGTGTCAACTCTGCACGGGTATCTTTATTCGAATAATCCGGCAAACGCATGTGTACACAATCGACTACAAACTGGAAATTGGTCTCCACAGGATTGAAACGTGCCAGATTTGCCGCCTTGGTGTTAGCAAGCCATACGGTTCCTTTCGTGTCGGTTATCTCGTCTGTATTCCACATCTTATTGCCCGTATCACCAGGGTATGTATTGAACACCTGTACTTTATATGGGTCACCCACGAAATACCACTTCAGATGTTCAGGTATGGAGTACATACGATTTTCTGTGGTACGGAATTGTAAATGATTATATGGTTCGTCGGTATCATCAACAAACGTGTTCGTACCACTTGCCTTTTTCTTCTCCGTCTTCCATGTTCCCAAATTCTTATCTATCTTTTTTGAGAGATCGTTTGTCTGAATACGCGTTTTAGCCTCACGGTCGAAGAAAGCATGATGAACATTAGTACTCTCCCCTGGGAAGTCCATGAAATAGACGTGGTCGTTGTTGTCATACATAGTTTCCACTTCGGCTTTTGTCGGAGCCTCTTTCAGGAAGATGTCGCTCGTGACGGTATATTGCACATAGAGGCTCTGGGCACCTCCAGGTGCACCAACCTTGTGTCCGCCTTCATCTATTGTATAGTATGGATAGACTGGGCGTCCGTCCTCATCTGTAACAGCAAATCCCGTGCCTCCTGCTTCCGGATTGTATATTTGGTTGCCATCTCCACTGTCAACCCAGGCTCCTTTAGTTGTTGCCTGTACAGACTTGTCAGGATACGGACCGTCGGTGACGATGTAGGTGCCGCCTTCTGTATCATAGTCATCGCTGTATAGTTTATACGTACAGAAAGCGCGACGCACATTAATAGGCAGAGACGCTTCGCTGCTCATGTCTATCCTGTCGCCTGCTGCGTATGCACGTTCATCGGCAGTGAAGTAGAGCAATGAGAGACCAGAATCATAGCCTAAGAGTCTTTCCCGTTTTTGATCATCTGTTTTACCTGCTTTCCATCCATTGTAATCAGTTACATGATCGTCACGCTTGATGACGAGGTTCACATCTTGGTATATCACCGGAACATACTCCAATAGTCGGATTGCCTGGGTACCAGAAACAGAATGTCCCACAACAGAGTCGTTCTCCATCTGCCAGTAGTGAGCCAGATTGACGGTCTTTCCATCAAGCTCGGTTGTCATAGCTGTAGATAACAATTTCAATGTGCCATCAGAATTGTTGCCATCAACAAGTCCCCAGTTGTAGTTCTCCTCGGGCTTGTCCGTAGGTATGCGTACGGGATAGTAAGTACTTGTCACGTTGCCGTTGTTGTCCTTCGTCTCCTGTTTTGAGATTGTTGCCCAGCAGTCATTGGCAGCCTTCAACTCATAGACGCCCTCACCTTTTGCCTGCACACCAACCACAGATTCCATATTGAGGACTTGCATGTTGTATGGGTCATCACCCATGAATGTCCACAGCCAGCGTCCCTCACGGAAGGCATCGTTATCGCCGTTGCGGTACCATTCGGCTATACGGTGATATGACCATCCATTGTAGTTGTCTTCGTTCAGATAGTGCAGGGCGTAGTCATTATTCATCCAACCCACGTTACCGTTGTCCTCACGGCGCAGGAACTGCTGTTTACCGGTATAGGTCTTATTTCCTGAACCATCGACTGTACGAGTCAGATCATAGTCAGTGTCAAGCACCATGAACCACCAGTTAGCCTGCTTCGTGTCAGAATCCAACTTACCCTTGCTCGTATATGTATCGACATCACTGCTAATCTGTGCTGGTGAACTGGTCAGTTCCGAAAGCGTCTTGCCGTTGATATCCGTTGCTTCGTTATCTACCTGATACTTGAAGTAGATGTCGCGGACTTCATTCTCTTCAATCTCAGGATAGACATCATAAGTATTGCTGTTTGTATCATATACGCGCTCGGTCATCGCCTCATTGCTGTAGAACTGGGCGTTGTTCAGCGCTTCCAGTTCTGCGCGGGTTTTGAATGTAGAATGGTCGCCGCTGCTGGTGAGATATTCCGGCTCATACTTACAGTATAGTCGCGCTATCTCGTCCTCCAGAACAACAGGGGTCAGGAAGTCGTGCTCTAATGTGGCATCCCAAGTCCACTCACCCAAAGTTGTGTTGTAGGCGTGGTAATGGTACTTGCGACCAGCGGGGGCTTTGTAGAATGATATCCAGCAGTTATAGGAATTTTTTTCGTTATTGAAGTTGTCTGCACCCAAGCGAGACACAAGGGTGTTATCCCCCCATTTAAACATTTTGAGCTGGTCTCCAGATTGGGTATTGAAGCAGCGGTCGTCATTCCAATGTCCCGTTGGTACGAAGGTGGCACCAATGTCTTCTTTCGCTACATCTTTCTCACCTTCAGAGGCAAAGGTCAGATACATAAATGTGGTGTATTCTTCGCCTGTTTCGTTGCCCTCTTGAATAAAATAGACATTTTCATTAGAGTTGTTTCCCGTCGCATAAATAGATTTACCTTTGTGGGCATTTCGAATTCTGATGGCATAGGGGTCGTTGCCCTCTAAGCACCAGAGGAGTCGCTTGTCTGACAACTTCCATCCATCACTGGTCATCAGCTTTGACGGGTCTGCGTCAAATGATTTATTGTGACGGATAGCCATGTCATTAAGTGCATAGATAATCTTATTATAGACCGGCTTATTACTTGACAAATTGCCACACTCCACCATCGTGTACCATGTGCTGCCGCCGAGGTCGAGACCGTGGGTTGTGGTCTTGTCGTAGCCGTCGAGGAACTGTCGGGGGCTGTTGTCGCGGTCGTAGGTATAGCGGATGTAGATGTCGCCCTCGCCTTTGGCAACATGGTCGTAGATAGATGTGTTGTCGGCAATCTCAGAGTCTGGGTCAACGGTCATCGTGCCGCTGTCGTCGGTGTTAATGTGGGTGTAGTATCTGAAATCCGACTTATTCAACAGCGGTGAGTGGATGGCATTTGGTATGGTGACGGTCTCAAAACCGGTAAAGTCAGAAGCCGCAACGATTGCCTCTTGGCCGCTGTTGGTAATGACGTGATAGGCCATTGCGGGAACGAAACGGAAATGCTTTTGCTCAACATTATTGCCTGCCGAAATCTTGTCACCGTCTTTATAACATTCTGAATAGTCTTTGTTGTGTTTATAGACTCTGAGTTCCCTTTCCAATCCATACTCTATCAGGAAGATTCGCTGTGAGCCGGACACATAGCATGTGAGGGCCTTTTCGGGCGAAGAATTGTTCTCGCCTGGTGCTTTGAGAATCATGAAGGTGTTGAACTTGTAAGTATCATCGACATCAGCAAGCATCTTTACAGGCTTACGTTCGGTTCCTGTGCCTTCAGCCACATCTTGTGCAGAAATGAATTTACTCTCGTCGTAATAGTTGCTGATTTTGAACTCATAGGGGTCGTTGCCGGTGAAGTACCATAATGAGCGTGCATCGTGCATGAGCAGGCCGTTGCCAGTTGCGCATACATCGACGGTGTTATTGTCTTTCACTTTCACAGCCTGATAGGTGTTCAGCGCGAAGCGGTAGGGTACGCTCCCGTCAAGATTCAAAACGGCTTTGGTATCACCACTGTTGTAGGCTGCTGCCTGTTTCGATGTCTCATAGTCGTAGCGCACATAGACCACGCTCTTGCCGTCCTCTATGTCAAGGTTTCGCAACGTCTTAGTAGGATTGTTCACAGTGTATTCCGTTCCCGATGCGGTGGCTCCAGCATAGTACTGATAGGTGGCATCCTCGTTCTTCATCAGCGGTGAGCGCATCCACTGCGGCATACTCGGAACATAATCCATGGTGGCGGATGCGTCACCAGTGAGGGCTATGTGCTTCAGATTCGTGACGAGACGGTAGGTGACGGTTGTCGGATTGACATTTGCCGTGAACTGTACCTTATTGGCATCGACGATGGTACCGCTGTTCTTGAAAGCTGCTGCCTCATCAGCCGTAGTAGCATTGGCGGCAGAGCCGTTCACGAAAGTATAGGAGTCGGTGCTCTTGGTTCCTGCTACAGCCAGTGCGTAGGTGTTGATCTCGTTGTTGAAGCGCAGAATGGCAAAGCGGTTCTGGCTATTGATGCTGATGGGAGCACCCATGTTGGTGGCAGAATAGAGGTTGACACTGTATGGGTCTGGATCATCGGCAGCCTTTTGCAGCAGTCGCCACTGCCATGCAGACTGTGTGGCATCGGTGGTTCCGGTGGTGACATTACCGCCACTGTACTGGCGACCGTTACTATTCAATTGCATCGTCAACCACATACCCTGCAGCAGTCCCTGGGTATCACCGTCACGGTTGTAATCGTAACGCACATAGACCGTTCCGCCCTCGTTCATCCCAGCCTCAGCGAAAGAACCAGCAATCTCATCACCAAGTGTGCTCAGGTCATAGTCGCTACCACTGGCAGCCAGCGTCTTGTAGTATTTGAACGATGTGGCAAGCGGACTCTTGTATTGCACTGGTGTTGACGGTGCACCACTGCTGAGGCTCGTAAATCGCAGTGCTTCACGTCCGCTGTTATCGACGATAATGTATGTATAGATGGTAGGGCGTAGTAGCATCGTGCTCTGTCCATCGACCTTGTCATCTTCTGGTCGCGCATTGTGTTGCGTCTCAATGGTTGCGAAGTCGGTGATGACGCGGCTATGGTCGAAGCGTGGCATCAGTCGCATGTTGCCATTGGCATCTTGCACCGCCATGAAGGTGGCGTTGGTGATGTGGAGTTCCTTGGAGTCGTAGTCTGTAATGACGGGATTGAACTGAGCTGAGGGTTCGCTGACCAATGACAGGGTTCCAGGAGTCGAAGGATAGGTTCCCTCCAGATAGCGGTGGTTCACCACTGAGGCTCCTGTAGCATCAGTAGTAAAGTATCCACCATGGTTTTTGTTTAAAATCTGGATGTTGTAGGGGTCAAAGCCGTCTTGGTTATTCGTTGTGTAGTTTGCGTCAGTTTGTATTCGGTCTATAATAATACCCTCCTTCTTGCCGTTAACATCTACATCGTAGAGGTAACCCATTTCCGTGTCAATGTCGAAGTTGGGCTTCAGGTACCAGTACAAGTCCTGGTCATCAAGCTCGTCCGTTGTACCCGCATCAATGCCAGTTGTGGAAGCGTCAATGGTTGAGAGTGTTGTTCCATCGGTAGTTTTTGCCAACTTACCATCCTGACGGATAATGAAAGCCTTATTGACTGATGTCTCAGCTTTCGTTTCAGCACCTGTATAGGCTTCTGCATACTGAGGCTTAACGTCATAGGTGACATAGAGATCAAGAAGCGCGCCACCGTTATACTTCTCCGGATAGTCGGCAAGCGAGGTGAAGGTGGTCGTTTCCTCCACGCGGTCTGCATATTTCAATGCCTTACTGGCACCATTCTCTATGTTGTACTTATGATAGCCAGACACCTTGTGGTCAACATTTCTGGTGCCGTAGAACTTATACTGGCTCACCATCGGGCTGTCGTACTTGCGAAGGGCGGTCTGAGCTGCTGCATACTTGGCGGGTTCCGAATGTTTGGCTATATTCTGGCGCATTATCTCCCATCCGTGGTTGTCGAGCAGCACGAGCACAGCATCAATCTCGGTAGGAACAATATTAAATGAGCCATCACCCACATTGACCGTCATGAACCAGTGCTCTTCTTTCGCATAGCTTTTGTTGCTGGAGCCTGTTCCGCCCGTCCATGCTGCGGCATAGGCATAATAGTCGTAATTGTGCCATTCATGGCCATCGCGCAATGTCTGTTTCTGTGTATCAGTGATCGGACCAGAGCCTTCTGCCAGTCCTAATGTTCGATGCACAGTAGGGTTGTTACGCCAGTACTGCTCGAAGGAGGTGACAGGTTCGTGTGTGCCATTGATTTCCTCTGTGGTTCTCAGCATAAACTTACCCGTCGTGCCATTACCGTTCAGCAGCATATACTCTGTAGGCAGTATCTGATTGTCATCGTCATCAAGCGTTCTCGGATCGTCGGTTACGTTGTTTGTGACAACGCTGCCAAGCGTTTCGTTGTAGAAGGTGCGCAGGAATGAGTAGTAGTTGGTGCCATTGTTGGCATGGCTGTTCTGCCATGATGTGACCATCACGTGGTAGGGGTCGTTGTTCTGGCTGAGCAGATACCACGGCCAGCGGGTGCGGGTGGAAGCACCACCATTCTTCTGCGACTCCCATTTGGCATCAGTATATACATATATCGGGCCATCTCCATTGGTATAAGGATAAACTTTCGTACCACTGGCTGTCGTCGCCTCGTCTTCGTAGTCGCCATTCTCCAATTTATAGGCACCGATGGATGTGAATTGCAACATATACATTATCCCAAACTTGCCGGCATTGCGTACCTGTGTGTTGTCAGTAGTGCTGCGGCTTACGCGTTCGGTGTAGTCAACAGCAGAATTCAGGTCAATGAAATTGGGGTCGCTCGCGTCAGTGATGACATCGTAGGTGACGTAGATGTAGCCGTCGGTAGATTCGCTGATACCTACTGCCTCATTAGCTGTTGTCATTCCGCTATTTAGCTCATATATGTCACCTGATATATTGAATCGGTCTTTAATCCAATAATGGTAGCCGTTTTCTGGCACCAACGGGCTCTTCCAAGCCTCAGGCAGACCAAGGTCTATCTCGGTGGCAGGCACCTCTAAGACAATCTTATTCTGTTTGTCTATCACGCGGTAGGTCACGTCGAAGTGAGCTGGGGTCAGGATGATCTGTATGGCGGCATCGTCATGAGGATAGCTGTCGCTTCGAAGCATGGTGGGCGCACCCTCTGCCAAGCGACCTATGCTGTAATAATCGGATGATGAGAGGTTTGCTCCCGTCGCTGCCATCAACTCTGTCACCATATTCTCAGTATTGTCGGTGCGCTTCATGGCAATAAAATAGGTGTTATCGCCTGAGCCACTTCCTAAAGTGATACTTTGCGTGGGTGATATGCTCCAGTTGAAGAATCGTGTTGGTGTGCCCACGTTTCTTATTTGTATGGCGTATGGGTCATTACCAATAGTGTTCCACAGATGTTCCTTCTTATCCTTATCGGTGTCTAAGCTGGTATGCTGAAGCGTGCCTGAATCGTCATAGACATAATGCCCATTCACCTTCATCTCAAAACCACGTGCACCAGCAAAGTGAAGAGGCTTCTCGCTCAAATGGTCGGTGGTATAGGTAACATAGACATCAGAAGCGCTATTGTCCATTCGCGTGATGGGGTCGCCCGTTACGCTCTTTGCTACTGCATCATAACCACCATACCACGTCAGCGTCTCGCCGTCCAGATAAGGACTGTAGATTTCGGTTGGAATGGCACCGCCCTCCACAGCTACTGTTGGCAATGTCTTGTCGGTATGCCATTCATGCGTAGCACTAATGGCCTCTCGCCCGTTGCGGTCGATGATATGGAAGGTCACATCACGCTTGAAGGGGGAGACAAAGCGGAAATTGTAATTATTGTCTGGATTGTCGGTTTTTTGAAACTTTATCTCAGCAGTATTATCGCGGGCGTAAAAACGTTCATTATTACGGCTGTTAGTAGATTCCATCAGCCTGTATGTTCCAGATACACTTCCCGACAGAATTATGAAACGGTCTAAAGGACAATAGTTGCTCCAGAATTTGTCCTCCGATGTACCACAGATAGCAATATTACGGTCGTTCTGCTTTGACGGATCTTCTATTCGTATATTCTTTGTAGGGGCGGAAACACTGTATATTTTGGCATTATATGGGTCATTGCCTGTGATGGTCCAAGAACAATTGATGTCGGCTTTAGCATCCTCCTCGGTCATAGCATAAAGCAATTGGTTGCTAGAATGACCATTACCTGTAGTGGGTGTGACCACATATTTCCCCGTTGAATTATGGATGATATGGTGGGTCAAGTCTCCACTGAGATCAAAGTCCGTACCAGCCAAATTGTTGTCGTAGCGCACAAAGAACGAGATATTTTTGGCAGGGATTGTCGTGACAGCATGAGCTGAGATATACGCAACAGTGCCATCATCGTTTTGGGCATCGATTAGAGAAGTGTAATAGCGGAAATTAGTTGCCAGTGGCGATGTAATAGAAGTTGGCATAGAGGGTGAGTCACCTACTGTGCCAGAAGCCGTCGCCATAGTAGCAATACTGCCATCATGGCTGACCACGATATAAGTGACTTCTGGGAACACAACGCTGTAGTTATTGTTGCGAGCAGTAGTGAGCAAGGTTGACAGATCCGTAGTGCCAGTGGTGGTGAATACTGGCGGTGTGCTGTTGCCTTCCATCAGCATGTAATTGTCCTCATTGGTGGCAGGACGTAACAAAAGCGACATTCCTGCTGCATTTGAGTAGTCGTTGAAGAGCATGATGAGGTGAGCAGCATCTGTAGCTGTAGTGGTAGTGGTCACGGGTTGGCCGCTGGCACTACTGCTTTTGGCAATGTAAGAGTTATCGTAATAGTTCCTAATGGTAAAATTATAGGGGTCTTTACCATCGAGATACCACAACCAACTGTTCTGATAATACTTCCAATAATAACCATCACTACCGTAAACTTGGTGGTCGCGATTAGTAACTAATGAGTTGGCAATGCCCAAAACCCTACTGCTCTGTGCAGCAAAGGTCATTTGCACAAAGTTTCCTGCCGTTAGAAGTGAGTATGCTGGTGATGTGGAGTATCGCACATAGACAACTTTAGCATCTCCATCGGTCTCAGTGGCTTGCTCGGACAATGTGATTCTGTTTGCCTCTAAATCACCAACAGCCATTGCCTGCGTAGTGTAATAACGATAATTACTAGCCAGCGGACTCTCGATGCAGCCGGGCAACAGCAGAGTGCTTGATAGTGTGGTATGACTGAGAGCCACAGTACCACTATTGTCTATGATTACATATTTGACGTTTGCACGTTCGCGATATAACTCAAAGCTGTCGAAATCGTTAGTTGTGGTGTTTGTCAGTCTGATATAGTTTTCGCCATCCTTTCGGTAGATAGTGTAGTTATATGGATTGCCTACAACGGCGAACATAAACTCATCAACATTGGTCTGACTGGGCAGACTGGAAACAGTAGTTGGCGCATTGTCAGAGCCTGTCACTCGGAGATAATTTTCACCACTTTTCAAGTAGTACCATGTAGCATGTTCCACATCAGTAGAGAAAAGGTGGTTACCTTCCATGTTTGTATCGTTGAGTGTGTAGGTGACATAAACTAACATATTGGTATGGTTGGCTGGGTCAAAAGTAGCCGACGGCGTACCACTGAAATCGGGCAAATAGGTTGTGTACATTGCGTAGTCAGTAGCGAAAGGCCGTTTCATGGCGTCTGGAACAGCTACAGTGACAGCCGCATCACTGCCAAAATAATAAGTGGACATGCTCGCAAGATATTCTTTTGTTTCGGGGTGACGTACATTGAACGCCAGACTATAAGCTGCAGGCTTCGCATTTATAGTAACCCTATTGGGGGCACCTGTATAATAGTAGGCAGAAAGGATTTGAATTTGATTCTTGTTACTGCCATTTTTCATCTCGAAATATCGAGCGGCTCCATAAGTTCCACGTTGGCGCAGTGCTAATTGATTGTTACCACTGACACCTGTCGAGTCAACCATAATTTCCCAGTCGATGATGCCGGCATTCACATCGTCACCATAAGTGATGTCGGTACCAGAACTCGAGCCAGCAGGAACACCTAAATAATAGTCAGAGCCTAAACTTTTACAAATGATTCGAAGTTCATAGGGGTCGCCGATGAAGGCAAAGAGACGTCTGTCCTGTAATTTGTCCGTATTTGTTCCTGCATCTCCTCCCCAGAATTGCTTGCTGTCACTTTTGAAATACAAATGCCCCGAGTCCACCATGAGGTTGACCCACAAGTCGTTTGTCAACGCATCTTCATAGTCCGTGCAAGCCGTAAAAGGCATGCTTGCATATTCGTATTCAAGATAAACGTCTTTGATGCCAAGATCTTTCAGTGTTTGATAGGTGTCAGTGCTCTCGTATGTGCTCGTGCCTGTCTTGGTTATTTCGGTGAGGTAGTGTTTCGTGCCTTCGCCATCCAGATAGTAGGGCTTGTACTTGGTGATGTACTTACGCTTCAACGATTCGGGAATGGAGAAATTGGCAGATAAGTCGGCTGGAGCAATCGAACTTTTGAGGTCTGTATTGGTGAGAGGTGTAATAACATGCATGGTCAGTTCATAGATGCTTGTAACAGTCAGTCCGCACCAACCAGGCCTGTCACATAAAGGACCATTGGCCTTATCGTTTCGATAGATAGCCATTCTTTGATTGCTGTCCCCTGGCTTAAGTCCAAGAAACCAATAATTCTTTGTTTCTGACTCACAATAGTCTGCTGCACAGAAGTATGCTGTACCACTCTGTTTGAGATAAACAAATGGCTGCTGCGCCTTTACTCCAAAAGAAGCATCGTAGTTGATATCTACAAAAATTGCCCAATCACTGCTACTATTAAGAGTTGCATTGGTTCTTCCCAAATTAAAGTCTGCATATTTGTTGTTTATTGTAATGTAATACGGATCGTTACCTGTAAACTTCCAAAGATAACGGTCTTTATCTGCTTCTTCAGCATCCGCATATGCAGTAGAAGTCTTTCGTGCTTCCAATTTAGTGCCATTGGTCATTGCATATCCCCACCAATCGGTACTCTTTATCGTATACCATGTGTTACCTGTAACATCTATCTCGTCGGTTGTTGCAGGAGTGAAGGTGTAGCCTACATAGATGACGTAATTTCCGCTTCCATCAACGGTAATGTCCTCATATTTCGTAACAGAAGATTCCTTTGCCAAATCAGCATAGTAGGAAAAGTCATTGTCGGCATCACTTACATATCGTATCAAAGGAGAACGCATATCTGTTGGTATGACAATATCATTTCCCAAACTGGCATCATTAATCGTCACCTTCTGAGACAAAGAAATGCTACCATTAGTGTTGTTTACCACATGAAATATGAAATCACGTGCCCATGCAGTATTCAACACGCTACTCATCACCAAGAGCAAGAGTAGCATCGTCATGCGGCGGAGGAATCCCGTTGTTCCGCAATAGTCCGCAAGGGACGGACTCCCAGTCCGCAGGGGACGGACTCCCAGTCCGCAGGGGACGGACTCTAAACCGTCTCCCAAGGACGTATTTTCAGTGAACATATATTCCTCAGTCTGAGAACACACGTTGGTTGCTTCATTAAACTGACATTGTGGATTCATTAACTCAGTTTCTTTATTCAGCATATTTTGTCGCACCATTTCTATTGCTACGTTTTTTACTACCTATATTTATTTTTTGCGCGACAAAGTTAATATTTTTCGTAGAAAAAAACAAAAATTTTCTCCTATAATTACATTTTAATTATAGAAATTTCGAATAGCTATTGCACAATAACTGCCGAAGTAATATTAATATCGCGCATTTGTTGAGAAAAAAGGGACGCCTTTTTTTTTCTTGATGTGCAAGGATTTTCTATATTTTGCTGAAAAAATGTTGCAATTGGCTTTTGTGTGTTATCTTACATTGCAAATCGACGGAGTTTTTCTAAATTTTCGCAAAACAACTATGAAAGTCATTTC
>ERZ842401.956-NODE-956-length-42792-cov-47.534057_pt1 | contig 42792 bp, 33 predicted proteins | sample MGYA00521270_ERZ842401 | MGnify/ENA primary metagenome ERZ842401 (study PRJEB31892, sample SAMEA3878208) | bioreactor metagenome | biome: Moose rumen | place: Sweden | collected 2011-10 | study: EMG produced TPA metagenomics assembly of the PRJEB12797 data set... | reverse complement strand
AGCTTACTTGCTCTTATGACGATTCTTGCGCAGTCTCTTCTTGCGCTTGTGAGTAGCCATCTTGTGGCCCTTCTTTTTCTTTCCGTTTGGCATAATCTTAATATATTAAATAATGTGTAATACTAACGTTCTTACTTCATCTTCTCGATGAAACTCTTCGCGGGCTTGAAAGCGGGAATGTCATGGGCATCGATGACCATGGTCGTGTTCTTCGAGATGTTGCGGGCGGTCTTCTTGGCACGATGCTTCACGGTGAAGGTGCCGAAGCCACGCAGGTAAACGTTCTCTCTCTCCTCGGCCATGCTGACACGAATCTCGTTCATGAAGGCCTCTACAGTAGTAGCCACATCCTTCTTGGGAAGGCCTGTCGACTCAACAATTTTACTGATAATATCTGCTTTTGTCATTGCACTATTTTATTAAGTTTTTGATTTCGGACTGCAAAGATACTGTTTTTCAACGGGATATGGAAATTTTCCGTGTTTTTTTTTCAAAAAATGTGCATTTTTCTTGTTTTGCCTTTGTTTTGAGCACCATTTTTCGTCACTTTACGATTCCAAAGACAAAAAACTGATGAAGCCCCCCAGGGCGGTACGTCATCGTTTACGTTAATTTTTCTTCAAAAATGCGGAGTAGTTTTCTTCAAATGGAAATAATTCGCTATCTTTGCATCCAATTGGTACTTAAAAGCTAAAACAAACATCAGAAAACATTATGAAAGCATTCAACGACAAGAATTTTGTGCTGGAGACGGAAGTCGCCCAGGACTTGTATCACAACCATGCGGCTAAGATGCCCATCATCGACTACCACTGTCACCTGATTCCCGAAATGGTGGCCAACGACCATCGCTTCAAGAGCATCACCGAGCTGTGGTTGGGCGGCGATCACTACAAGTGGCGTGCCATGCGTACCAACGGCGTTGACGAGAAATACTGCACCGGCAAGGACACCAGTGACTGGGAGAAATTCGAGAAATGGGCCGAGACTGTACCTTTTACCCTCCGCAACCCCCTGTATCACTGGACCCATTTGGAACTGAAGACCGCCTTCGGCATCGAGAAGTTGCTGAGTCCTAAGACTGCTCGCGAGATTTTCGACGAGTGTAACGAGAAGCTGAAACTGCCTGAGTTCAGCGCTCGCGGACTGATGAAGCACTATAACGTGGAGTGTGTGTGTACCACCGACGACCCCGTCGACGACCTGCATAACCATATCGAGTATGCCAAGCACAAGGCCGACGACGATCCCATGATGATTCCTGCCTGGCGTCCCGACAAGGCCATGAATATCGAGAAACCCGAGTTTGCCGACTACGTACATCAGCTAGAGAATGTCAGCGGTGTCACTGTCACCCGCTTTGCCGACATGGTGGATGCCCTGCAGAAGCGTCACGAGTTCTTCGAGGCTCAGGGCTCGAAGCTCTCTGACCATGGCATTGAGGAGTTCTACGACGAGGAGTATACCGACTCGCAGATTGAGACTATCTTCGAAAAGGCCATGCGTGGACAGCAGCTGTCGAACCTGGAAATCCGCCAGTACAAGAACTGCTTCCTCACCGTGATGGCTGAGATGGATGCCGATGCAGGCTGGACACAGCAGTTCCACTATGGTGCTATCCGCGACAACAATACCGCTATGTATAACAAACTTGGTCCTGACACTGGTTTCGACTCTATCGGTGAGTTCAACACTGCCAAGGCTATGTCGAAGTTCCTGAACAAGCTGAACATGGAGGGCAAGCTTACGCGTACCATATTATATACGTTGAATCCCTGCGCCAACGAGGTCATCGCTACCATGCTTGGTAACTTCCAGGGTGGCGAGCCCGGCAAGATTCAGTTTGGCTCGGGCTGGTGGTTCAACGACCAGATGGATGGCATGATCCGCCAGATGAACGCCCTCTCGGTGTTGGGACTGCTCTCACGCTTCGTCGGCATGCTCACCGACTCACGCTCGTTCCTGAGCTATCCGCGCCACGAGTACTTCCGTCGCATCCTCTGTAACCTGCTGGGCAACGACGTCGAGAAGGGCCTGCTGCCCGACGACCGCGAACTGCTGGGCAAGATGGTCGAGGACATCTCCTATAACAACGCCAGGAACTATTTCAAGTTCTATTAATAAGAACCATATTCTGTTGACGATAACCATGAAGAGGCTGCAATAACTGGCAGTATCTTCATGGTTTTTATTCTCTCCATAGCCATGCTGCCAGACGGTTGACCCATCGGATGGATATGCGAAACCAGCGGTAGGTGCTCACCTCCTTGCCGCCAAAGCGGAGAATGAAGTCGCGATAAAGATTGTGACGGAAGGGTAGGCCTACGTCCATGAAGCGGATGTGCTGACAGCCTTGTTGGTAGGCGTCGCAGATGGTATGCCAGAAGGTGACGGCATTGGGGTGGTAGGGGATATAGCTCTTGCGCAGCGAGGCAGAATACCAGAGGTATGCATCGCCCTCGGAATAGGCGCAGACGGCGCAGCCGATGACACGCTCGCGCAGCATGGTGATGAAAATCTTGCCATGACCCTCCTGCATCATCCCCCTGAAGAAGTTGTCGGCAGGGATATAGCGTCGCGGCTTCAGCAGGTTGTGCCGGCGCAGCAGTCGCGAGAAAGCCTGAAACTCGGCGTCCGTCTCCACCTCCCTGGTGACGGCTCCGCGCTGCCGGGCAAGTTCTATGCGCCGCATCTGTCGGGGACTGATGCGCTCTTCGGGGGGGCGCGAGTGGAGTGAGTTGTGGATATTCATCCATCGGACGGGGAAATATCCTAGTTGCTTCATCTCGCGGTAGGCAAACATTTTCTCTGACAGGTTGCTGACCTCGATATACAGCACTTGGCTGTTGAGGCGTTCCGTCAGGGCTTCCATCAGGCGTTTGAAGACGTGGGCGTCGCAGTGGTTGTTGCCATAGATGCGGATGTGGGTATAGAGATAAGGCGGCAACCACGACACCTGATAGCGCGTGATGCCGAGCAGGTGTCCTACCACATGTCCGTCGGCAGCCGCGGCAACAGCCATGAGCGGTTTCTGGCGCGGCGTCTGCTGGCAGAGCTGCATCAGCTGTGGGCTGTGGAAGAAGTTGTCGCCGGGCAGTTGCGGCAGCTCGTCGGCCCGTTCGTATATGGTCACCTTGATGGAATTCACGCGACAAAGATACGAATAAGTGCGCAAAAAAGCAAAAAAAACTTGATATAATAACAGAAAAGTCGTACCTTTGCAGAGAAAATGGACAAAAACCGTTATGAATATGGATTTCAAAGATTTAGTGCAAATGCGTCGTTCACATCGTAAGTTTACAGATGCCGAGATTGACGGCGAGGACGTCAAGATGATACTGCGTGCAGGACTGATGTCGCCAACGTCGAAAGGACAGCGGGCATGGCAGTTTGTGGTGGTAGACGACAAGATGGACCTGGAAAAGTTGTCGGATGCCAAGGATATGGGCGGACAGTTCCTGAAGGGAGCTGCGCTGGCTATTGTAGTGCTGGGCGCCCCCCTGCAGAACGACTGCTGGGTAGAGGACGGCGCCATTGCTGCCATCTCGATGCAGTACCAGGCCGAGGAGCTGGGACTGGGTTCGTGCTGGATACAGATGCGCGGGCGCGGCCTGTCGGACGGTACCAGTGCTGACACGGTGATTCAGGGTGTGCTGGACATCCCCGAGAACCTGTCGTGCCTGTGTATCCTGGCCGTCGGTCACAAGGCCGACGAGCGCAAGCCTCAGAACGAGGACAAGCTGAAGTGGGAGCAGGTGCACCTGAACAAGTATTAATCGATGGATGTTGTACTGATAGGAGCGGGCAGGGTGGCTACCCATCTGGGTATGGCGCTGAAACAGGCCGGACACCGTATTGTGTGTGTCTACAGCCGTACCATAGCCTCCGCCTCGGCGCTGGCAGCCCGGACGGACAGCCTGGCTACTGACGATGTCCGGCAGATGCCTCAGTCGGCAGACGTCTTTGTGATAGCGGTCAAGGATGCTGTCTTGGCAACGCTCGCTGCCCAGTTGTCGAAGGGTAGGGAAGGACAGCTGTTCCTGCATACGGCAGGATCGATGCCGATGGGCGTCTTTCAGGGATTGGTATGCCACTACGGCGTCTTCTATCCCATGCAGACATTCTCCAAGGAACGGCAGGTGGACTTTTCGGAGATTCCAGTTTTTATAGAAGGCTCCGACCATGAGGCCCTGACCTGTGCGAGGACGCTGGCAGAGAGCGTCAGCCACAGAGTTTTCGTGATGAGCAGCGATGAACGCAAATACCTGCATCTGGCTGCCGTCTTTGCCTGTAACTTCACCAACCACTGCTATGCGCTGGCGGCCGACATCCTGCATGACCACGGACTGCCTTTCGACATCATGCTGCCCTTGATAGACGAGACCACGCGGAAAGTACACGATTTTGAACCCAGTCAGGTGCAGACGGGCCCTGCCGTCCGCTATGACGAGAATGTCATCAGCATGCAGGCGGCGATGCTTGCCGACCATCCGCTGATGCAGGACATCTACGAGCGCATGTCACAGAGTATACACCAAAAAACAATAGAGCAACAATGATTAATTATGACTTGAAGACAATACGTGCCATCATATTCGACTTGGATGGCGTGCTTTCTGCCGAGACCATACCCTTGGGGACTGACGGCGTACCCTGTAGGACGGTGAATATTAAGGATGGCTATGCCATCCAGCTGGCGATGAAGATGGGCCTTCGCATCGCCATTATTTCAGGCTGCAAGATAGAGTCTATAGCAGCACGCTATCGTGGCCTGGGCATGGAGGATATCTATCTGGGCGCTGCCGTCAAGGTGCAGACGTACGAGGAATTCCTGGCTCGCTATGGCTTGGCCGATAAAGAGGTGATGTTTATGGGAGACGACATTCCTGATCTGGAGGTCATGCGTCGTGTGGGCTGTCCCGTATGCCCGAAGAACGCCTGTGCCGAGGTGAAGTCGGCCAGCATCTATGTCAGCGACTATGCCGGGGGATATGGCTGCGGGCGTGACGTGATAGAGCAGGTGATGAGAGCCCAGGGCAAGTGGTTGAAGGACGAACGGGCTTTTGGATGGTAGAGTTTTGTTTAGAATTTAGAGATGAGAGTTTAGAGTTTAGAGATGAGAGAAAAATTGTCTTTTTGTTGAGAGTATGGAATACCACATTATTTTAGCTAGTAATTCGCCCAGGCGAAAGGAATTGCTGGCTGGACTGGGGCTGGAATTTGACGTTCGGGTGCTGCAAGGCATTGATGAGAGCTATCCGTCGACACTGCCTATACGTGACATTGCCGAGTATATATCCCAAAAGAAGGCTGCTGCCTATCGTGAACAGCTGACGGATGACGAGCTGGTGATTACTGCCGATACGATAGTCGTGTTGGGCGATGAGGTGATGGGAAAACCTGCTGACGACAGGGATGCCAGCAACATGCTGCATAAACTGAGCGGGAAGACACATCAGGTGATAACGGGGGTAACGCTGACTACGAAGGAGCGCCAGCAGAGTTTTTCGGTTCTGACGGATGTGATGTTCAAGCAGTTGTCTGACGAGGAGATAGACTACTATATCACCCATTACCATCCGATGGACAAGGCAGGAGCCTATGGCATTCAGGAATGGATTGGATATATCGGCGTCACCGGACTCAAGGGCAGCTATTTTAATGTGATGGGGCTGCCCGTGCAGCGTATCTATGAGGTTCTGAAAACCTATGGTGTCAGCCCCTCCGACGGAATTCGGCACACGTGACGGCTGTGGCAATGGCTACGTTCAGGCTTTCTGCCGTCTCGCTGTCCTTGTGGTAGTTGGGAATCAAAAGGCGGTTGGTGAGCAGTTGCCGGATGGCCGGGGAGATGCCATTGCCCTCATTGCCCATGACGATGATGCCATGCGAGGTGAGAGGCTGGCTGTAAAGGTTGTCGCCGTCGAGCACAGTGCCATAGACGGGACACTGAACTTGAGCCAGCAGCGTGGTGAGGTCACAAGTAATAATAGGTACGTGCGCGATACTGCCCATTGTGGCCTGGACGACTTTTGGGCTGTAGACGTCGGCTGTGGTGGGAGAGCAATAGATGGCATCGATGCCGAACCAGTCGGCAATGCGGATGATGGTACCTACATTGCCGGGGTCCTGAACCTGATCCAAGGCTATCGCCAGTTGTGAGTCCATGTGGGTGATGTCGGGCTGACGGGACTCTGGAATATAGAACAGTGCGAGCACCTCCTGTGGATGCTGAAGAAAACTGATACGATGCAGTTCTTCGTTGGTAATGCTCTGGAAATCAGTACTTGGTGGAAATAGTTGGGGCGTGGTGGAAAAGATGGAGTGAGCCTTGAAGCCAGCTCGCAGCAGGTCGCCGACAACCTTGGGGCCTTCGGCAACAAACAACTGTTCGCGTAGGCGATTCTTCTTGAGTTCCAACGAACGGATGAGTTTGATTTGACTTTTGCTGAGCATGTCTTTTCCGCTTTTTTCTGCAAAGATAGGAAATAATTTGCAAATCAAAGGCCTTATTTCATTATTTATTTGTAATTTTGCAAAATAATGCGCACAAAAGTCCTTATATCAGCCTTGGCAGTGCTGATGCTGCTGAGTTGCTCGGAAACGAAATATGTTGCCGAGGGCGACTATCTGCTTGACAAAGTGAAAGTGGAGAGCGACCAGGATTTCCATGGCATCATGCCTGCCGACATGAGGCAGTATGTGCGTCAGCGCGGTAATTCGCGCTGGTTCTCGGCCGCCAAGGTCCCACTACGTATCTATTCGCTTTCTGGCCGCGACACCACCCAATGGCTGAACCGTACCCTGCGGGCCATCGGCGAACCTCCTGTCATCTACGATACAGCCATGACGCGCCAGTCGTTGGCAGCTATCAGGATGCAGATGCAGAACAGAGGTTTTTTGCGGGCAGATGCCGATGTGGCTGTCAAAACGAAAGGACGTAAGTTGACGGCCACCTACCGGCTGCATCCGGGTACGCCCTATTTCCTGCGGCGTATTCAATACGACATCAGGGATTCCGCTATCGCCACGTTGCTGGACATGGACAATGTCGCCAACCAAGGACTGCATCCCGGCATGGTGTTCAACGTGGACAATCTGGATGCCGAGCGCAAGCGTATCACGCAGATTCTGACCGATAATGGCTACTATAAGTTCAACAAAGACTTTATTACCTACAGAGCCGATTCGCTGCCAGGTAGTGCCAACATCGACTTGACGCTGGTGCTTCATCGTAACCATGTCGGAGAGACGGACAACCGGCCCCATCAGCCCTATACCATTCGGCAGGTTCGCTTCCTCAGTGGCCATGCCGAGGACTCCGTCATCCATCTGCGGCCAAGGGTGCTGCGCAATAATACCTTTATCCAGGAGTCAGCACCCTATTCGGCTACCGACTTGCAGAGCACCTACAACCATTTCGGACGCCTGGGGGCTGTGCGCTATACCAATATCGCCTTCCGCGAAGTGCCTGATACCACATTGCTCGACTGTGACATCACTCTGAGCACCAACAAGCCATCGACGATTTCCTTCCAGCCCGAAGGCACCAACACGGCAGGTGACCTGGGAGCTGCTGCGTCGCTGACCTACCAAAACAGAAACTTGTTTCATGGCTCGGAAAACCTCAGTGTGGAACTGCGCGGAGCCTTTGAGGCTATACGTGGACTGGAAGGCTACAGCAACGACAACTACGTGGAATACAGTCTGCAAACCAAACTGTCGTTCCCCAGATTCATAGCCCCCTTCCTGGCCCAGACGTTCCGCCGGCGCATCAATGCTACCAGTGAGGTGTCGGCACTCTATGACATGCAGAACCGCCCGGAATTCAGGCGCAGGGTGCTGTCGCTGTCGTGGCGATATAAATGGAACGACCCTAGTCGGCAGGACCGCTTCCAGTTGGACGTGCTGGACCTGAATTACATCTCCATGCCCTGGATGAGCAGTAAGTTCGAGGAGGAATACCTGCACAATCCCGACCATCGCAATTCGCTGCTGCTCTACAACTACGAGGACTTGTTTATTATGCGAACAGGTTTCCGTTATTCATACAGCAACCGCCAGTATGCAGTCAAGACCAATATTGAGACAGGCGGTAACCTGCTGAGCCTGTTGGCACATACGTTGCATTTCCATAAGAACTCCAGCGATAAATACACTTTTCTGGATGTGGCCTTTGCCCAGTATGCCAAGGCCGATGTAGAAGTGTCTCGCTACTTCCACTTCGACTATCGTAACGAACTGGTGCTTCATGCAGGCCTGGGCATTGCCTATCCCTATGGTAACAGCACGATGTTGCCGTTTGAAAAGTCATACTTCTCGGGTGGTGCTAACAGTTTGCGCGGATGGAGTGTGCGAAGCATCGGACCCGGTAGCTATGTCGGTAAGGATGGAAACATCGACTTCTTCATGCAGACGGGTGACCTGAAGCTCGACCTGAATATGGAATACCGTGCCCACCTGTTCTGGAAACTGGACGGGGCGCTCTTTGTGGACGCCGGCAATATCTGGACGTTGCGTGACTATGAGGACAGGCCTGGGGGACAGTTCAGACTGTCGGAGTTCCTGGACCAGCTGGCAGCCAGCTATGGACTGGGGTTCCGCTTTAATTTCGACTATTTTATTCTGCGCTTCGACATGGGTATGAAGGCTGTCAATCCCGTATATACCAATGCCAAGGAGCACTTCCCGATTATTCATCCGCGTCTTAGTCGCGACTTTGCATTCCACTTTGCGGTAGGCCTGCCATTCTGACCTTCCACGCTCCGTTGCGCTTCACCAGTTCTACGTCAACGGTACCATCGTCCTTCATGCTTCCTGCATGACCGATGGAGTCGGGCGAGAACCAGTGGTTGACATGAATGGCTGCTACAGCCATCGTGTCGTTTCCTACATATACATCAGAAACAGATGTGGTGATGTCGTTGATATACTGGTTGATGACCTCGACATCAGCCTCGTTGATGTTTGACGCGGCAAACTGAAGCCACCGAAGACCTTCAGCGGTCGTGTGACGTGCTGCCTCCTGGTAGTCGAAATGAAAATAGGCCTCTGCCCAGTCTTCTGCTGCCTGCCTGACTTGCATGGACTCCCGGTCGGCCAGTTGGCAACCATAAAACAGCAGGGGCAGAAGCAGTAAAAAGTGTTTCATATTCATTAAATATATCAAATTTCTCTGCAAAAGTACAAAAATCTCTAAACTCTCAGTCCTAAACTCTAAAGTTTTTATTACTTTTGCATAAAATTTGCAGTAACGTATGTTAAGATTTATATCTTTTGGCAGTGGGAGCAGTGGAAACTGTTATATGCTGATGACCTCTTCTGATGCACTGTTGATAGACGTCGGAGTGGGCTTGCGCGGCCTGAAGAAGGCTATGCGTGAATATGGTCTCAGCCTATCGCAGATACACCATGTCTTGGTCACCCACGACCATGCAGACCATATCAAGTCGGTGGGCTCTTTCAGCCACGACTATCAGGTTCCTGTGTATGCTACACGGAAAGTACATATTGGCATCAATAAAAACTATTGTATTACCCAGAAGGTGTCTCCAGACATGGCTCGCTTCATGGAAAAGGGACGGCAGGAACAACTGGGCGACTTTCTGGTAACCCCGTTTGGCGTACCTCATGACAGTAGTGATAATGTTGGTTTTTTTATTGAGGCGGGTGGCACTAATTTCTGCATCATCACGGATGCGGGTGTCGTGACCGACGAGATGAAAGGCTATATCGCTAAGGCCCGTCATCTGGTCATAGAAGCCAACCATGATGAAGAAATGGTCATGGGGGGACCTTATCCGCAATTCCTGAAATCGCGTATCTTGTCGGAAACGGGGCATCTGAGCAACCGGAACAGTGCGATAGCCGTGGCAGAGAATATGTCTGAGCATTTGCGTCATGTCTGGTTGTGCCATTTGAGCGAAGAGAATAACCATCCCGAGCTGGCTCGCAAGACGGTAGAGGGAATTCTTCGCAGCTATGGTATTGTTGCAGGTGCTGACCTGGAACTTGACGTGTTGAAGCGCAATACGCCGACAGGCATTTTTGATTTGGAGTGAGATTCGCTTTCAGGGCATTGTTTTTTGCCTGTTTGCAAAAAAAACACACGAAATCATCCGATAGTTCATAGATTTTTGTTACCTTTGCAGCCTAAAAAAGAAAAGGAAAAATAATAACGAATAATATGAGTAAGAAATTTGCCGAGCACAACGGCTTGAATTTGACGCAGACGAACAATGACGTGCTGCAGATGTGGAAGGAGAAAAACGTCTTCTGGCGCTCCGTGACGGAGCGCGAGGGCTGTCCGCAGTTTGTATTCTTTGAAGGTCCTCCCTCGGCCAATGGTCACCCTGGCATCCATCACGTGCTGGCGCGCAGTATCAAGGACACCTTCAACCGCTATAAGACCATGAAAGGTTTCCAGGTGAAGCGTAAGGCCGGCTGGGATACCCACGGGCTGCCCGTAGAGCTGGGCGTCGAGAAGGAGTTGGGCATCACCAAGGCCGACATTGACAACAGGGAGAGTGACAAGTATATCTCGACGGAGGACTACAACAAGAAGTGTCGTGAAAACGTGATGATGTACACCCAGGAGTGGCGTGACCTGACAGAGAAGATGGGCTATTTCGTTGACTTGGACAATCCCTACATCACCTATGACAACAAGTATATTGAGACGCTGTGGTGGTTGCTGAAGCAGTTCTATCAGAAGGGGCTGCTGTACAAAGGCTATACCATCCAGCCGTATTCGCCAGCTGCCGGAACAGGTCTTTCCTCGCACGAGCTGAACCAACCCGGATGCTATCGTGACGTGAAGGATACCACGTGTACCGCCCAGTTCAAGATGAAGAATCCGAAGCCCGAAATGGCACAGTGGGGTACGCCGTATTTCCTGGCATGGACGACGACACCGTGGACACTCGCTGCCAACTCAGCCCTCTGCGTAGGTCCGAAGATTGACTACGTAGCCGTTCAGACCTACAATCCTTATACTGCCGACAAGGTGACGCTGGTGCTGGCTGAGGCTCGTCTGAATGCCTATCTGCCAGCCGAAGGTGCCATTACGGATGGCGGTGAAATGCCCGAATATAAGAGAGGAGAAAAGCTGATTCCCTATCGTATCGTTGCCCGCTACAAGGGTACTGACCTCGTCGGTATGGAGTACGAGCAGCTGATGCCTGCCATCAAGCCCATGGGCGATGCCTTCAAGGTCATTCCCGGTGACTATGTAACCACAGAGGATGGTGCCGGTATTGTGCATATTGCTCCCAACTTCGGTGCCGACGATGCCTTCGTAGCCAAGAAGGCCGGTATTTGCCCGATTGTGCTGATTGACAAGAAAGGCGCTGAGCGTCCTGTCGTTGACCTGCAGGGCAAGTACTTCGTGATAGAAGACCTTGATGCCGATTTCGTTAAGAAATACGTGAACGTCGACGAATGGAACAAGTTTGCAGGCCGTTATGTGAAGAATGCCTACGATGATACGCTGACCGACAAGGACGAGACGTTGGACATCTCCATCTGTATGGACCTGAAGGCCCAGAACAAGGTGTTCAAGATTGAGAAGCACGTACACAACTATCCGCATTGCTGGCGTACCGACAAACCCGTGTTGTACTATCCGCTGGATTCGTGGTTTATCAAGTCGTCAGCCTGCAAGGAGCGCATGAGCGAACTCAACAAGACCATCAACTGGCAGCCGGAGTCCACAGGTACGGGGCGCTTCGGCAACTGGCTCGACAACCTGAACGACTGGAACCTTTCCCGTTCACGCTTCTGGGGCACGCCGCTGCCTATCTGGCGCTCAGAGGACGGCGAGGAAATCTGTATCGGCAGCGTTGAGGAACTCTATGACGAGATAGAGAAAGCCGTCGAGGCCGGTGTGATGAAATCGAACCTGTTGAAGGACCAGGGCTTCGTGCCCGGCGACATGTCGAAGGAGAACTACGACAAGATTGACCTGCATCGCCCGTATGTGGACTACATTGTCCTCGTTTCTCCATCGGGGAAACCGATGAAGCGTGAGTCTGACCTCATCGACGTATGGTTCGACTCCGGTTCGATGCCTTACGCTCAGGTACACTATCCGTTCGAGAATGCCGACCTCATCGATAAAGGCATTGCATTCCCCTGCGACTTCATCAACGAGGGCGTCGACCAGACGCGTGGCTGGTTCTTTACCTTACACGCCATCGCTACGATGATTTTCGATAGCGTAGCCTTCAAGAACGTGATTTCCAGCGGCCTTGTGCTCGATGCCAAGGGCAATAAGATGTCGAAGCATGTGGGCAACGTGGTCAATCCGTTCGAGATGATTGACAAGTATGGCTCGGATGCCGTCCGTCTGTATATGATGACGAATAGCGAGCCTTGGGATAACCTGAAGTTCGACCCCGAAGGCGTGGCTGAAATCAGCCGTAAGTTCTTCGGCACCTTATATAATACGTATAGCTTCTTCGCACTCTATGCCAATGTCGACGGCTGGGAGCCTTCTTCTACGCAGGCTGAGGCTCAGCCTACGGAGAAGCCTGAGATTGACCGCTGGATACTCTCCTCGCTTAATACCCTGGTGCAGAAGGTTACAGAAGAACTCGATGGCTATGACCCCACACGAGCAGGCCGCCTCATCGACGCCTTTGTCAACGACGACCTCTCCAACTGGTACGTCCGTCTGAACCGCAAACGTTTCTGGGGTAAGGAGATGAGCGCCGACAAGCGCTCGGCTTACGAGACGCTCTATACCTGTCTGATGACGGTTGCCAAGCTGTTGGCTCCATTTGCCCCGTTCTATGCCGACCAGCTGTATAAGGACCTCGGCGGTGCTCAGGATAGCGTACACCTCGATTCGTTCCCCGTTGCTGACGAGTTACTTGTCGACAAGGACTTGGAGGCCCGTATGGAGATGGCTCAGAAGATTACCTCTATGGTGCTCGCCCTGCGCCGCAAGGTGAATATCAAGGTGCGCCAGCCGCTGCAGGCCATCATGATTCCTGCTACCGACGAGCAGCGCAAGCATATCGAGGCCGTCAAGGACCTGATTATGAACGAGGTGAACGTCAAGGAACTGCGTTTTGTCGAGGGTGCCGGCATCCTGGTGAAGAAGGTGAAGTGTAACTTCCGCATCATGGGTAAGAAGTTCGGCAAGGAGATGAAGGCAGTGGCCGCTGCTGTCGATGCCATGAGCCAGGAGCAGATTGCCGAGCTGGAGGCTAACGGAAAGCTGATGCTGGGCAGCTATGAGATTCTGGCTGAAGATGTTGAAATCATCAGCGAGGACATCCCCGGCTGGCTGGTTGCCAACGAAGGCACGCTGACCGTTGCCCTTGAGGTGGAACTCAACGATGAGTTGCGTCAGGAGGGTATGGCCCGCGAAATCATCAACCGTGTGCAGAACATCCGTAAGGAGAGCGGCCTGGAGATTACCGACCGCATCAGCATCACGCTGGCTCCGCAGGCTGAGATAGAAGCAGCAGTCAGCAGTTTCGGCGACTATATCAAGACACAGGTACTGGCTGACAGCATCGCCATCTCCCAGAATGATGGTACTGAGGTTGAATTTGACGAATTTAAACTGAATATTTCAATAACAAAAATCTAACTGATTATGGCAGAAAAAACACGTTATTCGGACGAGGAATTAGAAGAGTTCCGTGAGATAATCAACGAAAAGCTGGCACTGGCCAAGCGCGACTATGAACAGATGATGAGTGCTCTGATGAACAAGGACTCTAACGATGTCGACGACACATCACCTACGTATAAGGCATTGGAGGAGGGTAGTGTAGCCCAGTCCAAGGAAGAACTCATCCAGATGGCATCGCGTCAGCAGAAGTTCATTCAGGGGCTGAAGGGCGCTTTGGTGCGCATCGAGAATAAAACCTATGGAATAGACCGTATCACGGGCAAGCTGATTCCGAAGGAGCGTCTGCGTGCAGTGCCCCATGCTACGCTTAGCGTAGAGTCAAAGATGGCTGGTAAGAAGTAACAGATGATACAGGGAAAAGGTATCCGACAGCGTGGATGGCTGGCTGCTATGGTGGTGGTGGCCATTCTCGTTATTGACCAGTTGATTAAGGTCTGGGTGAAGACCCACATGACGCTGCATGAGCAGATAGAAATCTTCAGCTGGTTTAAAATCGTGTTCATCGAGAACAACGGTATGGCATACGGTATGGAGATTGGTTCCAAGATGGTGTTGAGTCTGTTCCGCATTGTAGCCATCGGATTCCTGACCTGTTATCTGGTGCAGATCGTCAGACGACAGGCCCGTTGGGGGTATGTAGTCTGTCTGGCAATGGTGCTGGCAGGTGCAGCTGGAAACATCTTTGACTCCATGTTCTACGGACTCGTATTTAGTGGTAGCTCAGAGTTTTATACCAGTTACTTCGTGCCTTTTGGAACGGGCTATGCACCCTTCCTGATGGGTAAGGTAGTCGACATGTTCTACTTTCCCCTCATTGTCACCACATGGCCTGAATGGGTTCCCATGGTGGGCGGACAGCCCTATGTGTTCTTCTCGCCTATCTTCAACTTTGCCGATTCTGCCATCTCTGTAGGTGTCGTGTTGCTCCTGCTCTTCTATCGCAAGGAAATAAGTGAGATAACGTTTGTCAAAAGAGACAGCAAATAATCACCATGAAGCATAGCGTCTATTGTCTTTTCGCCTTGCTGCTGCTGACAGCCTGCAAGCCGACAGTTCCCAAGGAGTATATCCAGCCCGGGGACTTGGAGGACATTCTCTATGACTATCATCTGGCTCAGGCCATGGCGAGACAGACAGGAGGTGAGCAGGCGGAATATAACAGGATGAAGTACTTTGCTGCTGTGTTGAAGAAACATGATGTGACGCAGGCTGATTTCGACTCTTCTCTGGTGTATTACTATTCTCATCTGGAGCGATTGAAGGACGTCTACACGCGTGTCAACGAACGTCTGGAAGATGATGCCAAGATGCTGGGAGCCTCTGTCGGGGAAATCAACCGCTATTCCCAGTACAGCACTTCGGGCGACACGGCAAACATCTGGAAGGAGCGTACCGAGCTGATGCTGATGCCTTGTCCGATGATGAACCGTTTTGATTTCACAGTCAAGATTGATACGACGTTCCATCTGGGTGACTCCTTCATGTTCCAGTTTGTATCTGAATACATCTATCAGAGTGGTATCAAAGATGCCCTTGTCTGTTTCGTCACTAAATACGAAGGCGACAGCATCATCCAGACTACCAATCATGTGTCCGTATCAGGACTCTCTCAAGTGCGTATCCCGGCCAATCGTGAGAACAAATTGAAGGAGATGCGTGGTTTTATCTATCTGACCGATGGCAACGACCATGATGCAACTGTCCGTAGGATGATGTTCATTAGCCAGATACAATTGGTCAGATTCCATAATAATGGTAAGAATGAAGTTGTAGTGAACGATGGACCAAGACCGACATATCATCAGACAGATAGCGTCAAACAGATTAGTGATGACGAACGGAGACAAATTGACTCATTACGTCGTAAGACTTTCCAACGGTTACGTAACCGACCTCTTCCCCCTCCAAGAAGAAATATCCCAAACGGAGTGGTTCCAAGGAACCATCAGTCTCCGAAAAGACGATGACGGACGCGTCCGGGCTTATTATCAGGGAAAACTAATAACTTAAACGACACAACTATGAATATGAAAGTACGTTTAGCGGTCATGAACTTTCTGGAGTTCGCCGTATGGGGTGCATACCTCACCTGTATGGGTAATTATCTGGGTGTTGCGGGATTGGGAGACAAGATTTCCTGGTTCTATGCCATTCAGGGAATTGTCAGTATCTTTATGCCCACGCTGATGGGTATCGTTGCTGACAAGTATATTCAGCCCCAGCGCCTGTTGGGATTGTGTCATGCAGTAGCTGGTGTCTTCATGATCAGCTGCTGGTGGCTGGGCGAACAGGCTGGCTTTGGGAATGAGTTGGCAGACAAGTCGCTATTCATCGCCCTCTATACGCTTAGTGTGGCCTTCTACATGCCGACCATCGCGCTGACCAATACAGCAGCGTTTACGATATTAAAGGACAACGGACTGGACACCGTCAAGGATTTCCCGCCTATCCGTGTGTTGGGAACTGTCGGATTCATCGCCACCATGTGGTTTGTCAACTGTGCTTTTATCGATGAGAGCGGCTTTGGTTTTACGCTGGGCGACAATGCTCATAAGTTCCAGTACACCTATATGCAGTTCTTCGTCTCGGGCGTGCTGAGCTTGGCGCTCTTTGCCTACTGCTTTACGCTGCCGCAATGCAAGTTGGAGAAGAAAGACGGGAAGGTGTCGCTTTCCGAAAGCCTCGGCCTCAATGCCTTCAAGCTGTTCCGCCGCCGCCAGATGGCCCTGTTCTTCATCTTCTCGGCACTGCTGGGCATGTGCCTGCAGGTGACCAACGGCTTTGCCGGCCCCTTCCTCACCAGTTTCAAGGGTATCCCCGAGTACGCCGACTCTTTTGCTGCCAACAACGCTACCATGCTGACCTCTATCTCGCAGATTAGCGAGGCATGCTGCATCCTGCTGATTCCTTTCTTCCTGAAGCGCTTCGGCATCAAGGTCGTGATGCTGATGTCGCTCTTTGCCTGGGTGTTCCGCTTCGGATTCTTCGGCATTGGCAATCCTGCCATGCCTGGTGTCATCTTCTTCATCCTGTCATGTGTCGTCTATGGTGTGGCCTTCGACTTCTTCAACGTCTCGGGCGGCATCTTTGTCGACCAGGAGTGTGCTCCCGATATCAAGGCCTCGGCTCAGGGCCTGTTCATGATGATGACCAACGGTCTTGGCGCTACCATCGGCACGTTGGCGGCCGGCGAGATTGTGAACAGCTTCTGCCATTGGGAGAACGGATTCCTCGTCGGTGACTGGCAGACCTGCTGGTTTACCTTTGCAGCCTTTGCACTTGTCGTGGGCATTACCTTTGCCCTTGTCTTCAAACCCGAGAAGAAACCAATCACGAACGTTGAACATTGAACGTTGATGAAAGAAGTCCGTTTCTTCTATGCCCCCGACGCAGCCACCGCCCGTGAACTGCCTGAGGACGAAGCCACGCATGCCCTGCGTGTGCTTCGTCTGCAGCCTGGCGACGAGATGATGCTCATGGACGGCCAAGGCACGTTCTATCGCGCTGAGGTGACGGCAACCAATAACAAGCATTGCTGCTACGACATCCTGGAGACGCTGCCGCAGGAGCGCCAGTGGGCGGGGCATCTGCATCTGGCTGTTGCTCCTACCAAGATGATGGAGCGTACGGAGTGGATGGCAGAGAAGGCCGTGGAAGTCGGTGTTGACGAAATCTCATTCCTGAACTGTCTGTTTTCTGAACGTCGTATTGTCAAGCTTCCCCGTGTCGACAAGATTGTCATCGCTGCCACCAAGCAAAGCCGGAAGGCCTGGAAGACGCGCCTCAACGACATGGTGGCGTTCCACGACTTTATCGTCCAGCCACGCCCCGGACGCAAGTATATTGCCCACTGCTATGAGGAAATTCCCCGTAGCTACTTGTTCGATGAACTGTGCCAGCCGGCAGACACTGACGATGCCGTTGTGCTGATAGGCCCCGAAGGCGACTTCTCCATCGACGAGGTTCGCGAGGCGGTAGCTCATGGCTACCAGTCGGTTCATCTGGGAAAGAGCCGGCTGCGCACGGAGACAGCAGGTCTGGCTGCCGTGATGATGATGCAACTGAGTAAAAAATGAAATATAATATGATGTCTATACGTCTTATTCTCTTTTGCCTTGCGCTCTCTGCATGGTCACAGGCCGCAACGGCACAGGGCACGATGCGTGAGGCCTTCAAGCAGGCTCCCCAGGCGTTGCTGCCTTGTCTGACAGAAAACGACCGGCTGGACTTGATGGATTTTCAGGATTCAGGCATGAAGGCTGAAGTCAAGAATCAGTTGGGAGGAAAGAGTGAACTGCTGAGCCTGACCGACCGTTTCCTGTCCCTCAGGCTTAGCCAGGCGTTGTCCGTCAAAATGCTGCTGTTGGATTTGCCACAGCCCGTTGACAGCGTTTCGCAGGTGATATGTCTGGTGCGTACCTATGGCGTCGACTGCCTGGAGAGCACCGTTCAGTTTTATTCTCTGAAATGGCGCCAGCTGCCGACGGCCGACTATATGGACGCTCCTCTTCAGGGAACGTTTGTTGCCGACCTCGATGAATTGGAGTCCGTCTTGACTTTACAACCAGGATGCGACATAGCATCCAAGGCTGTCGAAGAGCATCGTGATGAGGAAAAATGGCCGCTAAAATACAAATGGAATCAAAAATTTGTTAAATTGAATTAATTTCGTGTTAACAATTTCGTCAAATCCTTGCAGTAAGATTTTAAATGCTTATCTTTGCAATGTGTTTTTCATGGTATTAGATTATTAAGGTTAATTGGAAGATTGGTTGTCGTGAGACAATCAATTTTTTTTTGTGCCCTCGTCAAAGCCTGAAAGAAAAGCTAAAAGGGAACCCCGAAGGATTCCCTTATAGTGTTTGTTTGGAATAAATTATTTGTTTGCTGTTCTCTTCGGCCTTATGCTTCAGGAATGACTGATACGGTACTCTTGTCGCGCTTGCCCTTGTGGAACTGGACAGTTCCGTCTACCAGGGCATACAGCGTGTCGTCCTTACCCATAGCCACGTTGTTGCCTGCGTTGTGCTTGGAGCCGCGCTGGCGAACGATGATGTTACCTGCAACAACCTTCTGACCGCCGAAAATCTTAACGCCAAGTCGCTGAGCTGCTGACTCGCGTCCGTTCTTAGAACTACCTACACCTTTTTTATGTGCCATTTCTTGTTCCTCCTACGTTTTAAGCGATTACTGATTTAACTTCAACCTGGGTGTACTGCTGACGGTGACCGTTGCGCTTGCGAGAGTCCTTACGACGCTTCATCTTGAACACGATGACCTTCTCACCCTTTACGAGCGGATTAACCACTTCGCATACTACCTTTGCACCTGCTACGGTGGGTGCGCCTACCTGTACTGAACCTTCATTGTCGACAAGCAGTACCTTGTCGAATTCAACAGTTTTGCCGGCTTCCACATCCTTCATGTGGTTGACGAAGAGCTTCTTGCCCTCCTCAGCCTTGAACTGCTGACCGTTGATTTCTACAATTGCGTACATTGTTGTTTTTTAATTGTTTAACGGGTTTTTCCGCATGGCGTGCTGCTTCGTGCAACAACTTCATTGAGCCACCACGGACTAAATCGGCTGCAAAGGTACTACTTTTTCCCCATATACAAGTACGAACAATTAAGAATAGCCCGAGTATTTATGGAATTTTAACTATTTATCGCACTGTTCGTTGAATTGAGACATTTGCCTTCAACATCTTTCGAATCCCATTTCTTAATAAACTTATGTATAAATTCCAATTCGCATGACTCAATGTTAAAATAATCACAAGGTTTTGAATACCACTCACTCGGTATATCAGGCACAAATCGATAGCAATGGCGGGTTAGATTTTGGTCGTTCTTTGCCAAGAGCATCATAAATCTGAAAAATTCCGATTTCATGTAGTTGACAAAAGCTTGAGCTTCTTGTTTAGCGTTGATTCCTGAAAAGTCCTTCACTACCAAATAGGTGTCTGAACATACAGCCCCTGCTTCAACAATTCTTGGTTGACTTATAATAGAATGGGGGAACACATCTTCGCCAGAACTGCCTTTTGCTGCAACAACTTTCCAAGAATTCACAAGGTTCTGTTGCCTTTCATAGCCCTTGACGATATTATTGTCGACATACACCCAATTGCCTTCCCGTACATAGACTTTTACTCCATCATCGGGTTTTGGAATGTCTTTATAAATCTTTTCGATATTTTCTTTTATCTTGAAAATATTTCTTGGTTGTACACGGATAAACGAAAGGCCTTCAGTCAGTGCTTTATTCAGTACCTTTTCCAGAATAACCAATCCCAAACCACCAATTCTAACGTAAGGATAATCTGGACTGATTCGATTAACAATACCGTTACGAATCAATAGGGCTTTGATGTTGGCGGGTAACAGTTTCCTTTCTTCCTCTAAAATCAGTTTGTTGCAATCAATAAAAAGGTTAACTTTTACGTTGTCAGTCAACTTGTTGTCCCAAAAGAATATGTTTACACCACCTCGAAGAGTAACGGATTGGTTTTTACCATAAAAAGGTTTGGCATTCAAATAGTCATTCAATAGATAGATATGACAGTCAGATAACATCATCTTTCTAAATTCTGGTATCTTAATCTCACCACTTTCATCAACATTTTCCTCATCTTCATCTTCCGCATCAGATTCTGAACCAGGAATGAATGTAGTTCCATGAGTGTTCCATGTAGATTTTGTATACATGCCAAACATGTATGGAATATTGGTTGTTTCAGAATCGTTTGGATTAAGCCTTTTGCAAAGGCAATAATAACAAGGGTATATGTCAGCACCGCCATCCCCTCGTCCTCCACCTTTCGGTTTTTGGAAAGGAGGACAGCAAAGTACGATGTTTGGCTTTTTCCCACATAATGTTGATTGGATTAACGCATACATCTCTTCATAATAGTTACCACTTTGTTTAGGAGGGAGCATCACATTCTCTACTGGGATGCCGAGGGCTTTATATACCTTCCTCGTCATTTCATATGCAATCGAAGATGTTGCTACGGAATATATATTTTCTTTATCAATATCTGGATATTCTTGCAGAAATGCAATGGTCAGTTCGCCTTGCTTTGAGGCGATATCGAGAAAAACAGGACTTTTGCCTAATACTTTATGAGGATCAATCCCCTTTATGAGAATATCCAATATACTTTGAGGAGTAACTATTTCGGAAGCCGACAGCCTATCAAACTTTTTTAGTGCAATTTTAGCCTTCTTTAATGAGTCCCCTTCCGTATGACGCATTAAGTCATGGATGTTTTCAATTCTGTTGTCAAGATGATGCCTTGCATTTTGGCTTGCCTTGTCACGAACAATCTTTAAAAGATTAATGTTGATACCGAGATTGTTGGCGATGCGAATGTCGTCAGCATTTCTTTTCGACAAAGTGTCAATGATATCATCCAGATACTTGATTTCTGTTTCTGAGAGGAAAGCGAACATTAATATGCTTGCATAAAATGTTTTAAGTTTCTTTCTTAATATTTCATCTTCAGAAAGGTTGTCGTTAACGCTTTTTGAGTTCTTGCTTTTGTTTTTATTCTTCAATTGTTTCAACAACGCCCTCAATCCTTCAAGTGCAGTACCATCCCCTTCAAATGGATTAAATTCTAAGCCCTTTTTGTTATTTAACTCATCTAGGACACTAATTACTTCCCGAATTGTTTTGTCGTACAACAGAGCATTATCAGAGGGAATAAGATTGGCTTCATCAAGCACGCTCCTCGATTGGGAATACTCGCGAACTGCTTTTATGACAGAATTTGCTTCTACACGAACCAGTTTGTCTTCTTTAATATAAATAATAGGTGAGATTTCAAGATCCTCTTCTATGCGTCTCTTCAAATCATTATTGCCGTTAGCGTTTTCTCCCTGGTAGAATTCTGACTTTGCTTCTTGCATTCGGAACATACGGGCGGGATCGAAATCAACAAGAAGCGTTTGAGGTTTCATGTTGATTTTTATTTCTCGTTCTTTTCCATCTGAGTCTTTACCAACCACAGTCCTTATATAAGGATTCTGAATTCTGAAGGTTGCCTGGTCGTATTCTTGGGGAGAAGCTGTGTCTTTGAGGAAAAGCATCGTGTCCCATTCTGGTACAGTACTGCCTGTAAGCATACGCTGAACAGTCAAAGTGATTGTTTTCCGATTTTTCTTTTCGAATGATTCTATAGCATCTCTCACCTTGGCCGGAGCATTCTTTCCACTATAGCATTTAGGACAGTTGTAGCCAGATATATTTATGATTTCGTACTCGTTCAATCTGGGGAGGTATTCTTTTTTAAGCAAGCACTCCATGGCATCACATGATGACTGAAATGGCAGAACCCAAACCATGTGACGGCACATCTTGCCGTCCTGAATTTTGTCGTATTTCAGAAACGGGAATATGTTTTTATCTTCTTTGAATCCATCTATAGCTTGAACAAAACCAAGAACCATGTCAGGGAATTTAAAAGCAGGTATCTCCATCTTATCAACACTTACAGGTGAAAACAATTCGGAAAGGCCACCAGCTCCTTTCTTTTTCATCTCCCTTACAAGATCTATTGATTGCTGGTTTGGATGGAAGGCAAATCTAATCATTTCCGGAAATCCGAAGTATGGGTTATCCCATTCCTCAGATTTTGATGTGTCTTGTGCAAAATGTTCTTTATCCCATTGTTTCTGTGCTTTAACGATATCGCCATATTGTACGAATGAGATAATGTCATTGTCAGAGAACTCCCCATTCATTAAGATTCGATAGGGCGTACCTGACAAGTGTATGCGAACCCTAACATGTTCAAAGTTCTTTATTACATCAAGTCTATCTGCTGTATCCGTATCTTCAAGATCTTCCTTTCTGATAACATTTTCAGAATCAGCATTTCTCAAAACTTGTCCATATTCAGAGGCGCGTGCGCCAAAATGGGTCTCGTCAACAATCAACAGAGTGCTTGGCTCTTTTAGTTTGAACAATTGCTTGTGCTTTGCCTTTATGTCTTTGCCACTTAAATCTTGAAGAGACAAAAAGACCAAGAATCGCTTTCCGGAATCTATTTCATTCTTTAAATCAAAATTTGATTCTTTTAGTTTATTTGAATCGATAAAATAATAATTGTTGAAATCCTTATGCTCATACAATGTGCTCATCCAGGAGTCTTTCACATCGGTTTTTGCAGAAACGACAATTATCAGCTTTGCATCCATTGCCAAGGCACATTGTAATGCCGTGAAAGATTTGCCAAACCTCATGACTGCATACATGAGAAGGCTGATTTTTTTAGAAGTGGCTTCGTAGCGTTTTTTAAAACTATTGATGACATCTTTCTGATTATCTCGGGGTGGATATGCCAAGTTCTTACGCACAATCGTGTCCGAATGACTCTTGTCAATTGTTTTATAAAAGACATATCCTTTTGGATTGCCTGAAGAATATGATGTTACAACATCTTGGATAGCTTCTTTAATATCTTCCTTTTCTGTTTCGAGAAAGAATTCATTAGAGTACCATGGATTCCCTTCTGGGTCAGTTTTGGTAAGACGGTGTTTACCCATTTGACCTTCCAGATAGGAATGGACAGAGTAGTCTCGAAAATAAACATCACCCAAAGAATCTGCAAAAGCAGGCTCATCAAAGATGGGCGTTAGTTCGCTTTTGATAATTCGTTCCCACTCTTTTATTCTCACGTCTGTTGGACGATATGTATCGCCAACTTTTGTGTAACTAGGCACTTTGTTTGTTTTAAATGCGTATATATGCGGCTCAACTCGTCCGTAGATGATAGTTTCTAAAACTTTTGTATCCATGGTGGGTTATGTGAATGCTAATTGTAATTGGCCATCATCTGCTATCGATTTTTTTCTTATTTTCGTATTTGTTTTTGTTGCCATGCTTACAAGCCTAGGTGATTCGTAACACCCATCGTAGAGTATTTTAAAGTTATAATATTCACCAGTGGGCTTGTCAACGACATTGATATCAATATTATCTCCAAGTTCTATTAATGCAAGGATTCTATGAAATGTTTGTTCTTGGTCTGGTGAAACAATTACGTCTGCTTTAATTTTATCAACATGTGAGAAATAAGAAGCAAACATAGGCATATAAACCACAAATGAAGAGAGTGACTCAACCTCAACATTTATCTTCTCATAATTCGTGTTCTTTTTCATCAAATCGTTAAAAACGCAGTGAGGTTCTAAGGCAAATCCTTGGAGTTTATGAGAAGCAATATAGAAATTTTCGTTAGGTTTTTCCACATGCAATTCATTCATAAAATCCTCATAATCAAGCAAACACTTTATTTTGTTTGCAATAGTGTAGCCTATATGAGTAGGTACAGCCTCGCCAATACACCTGCGAATATTGCCTTCGTTCTCTTTAAGGTATTCGTCTGAGTTTTCAACAGTAAGTTGACTATCGTGGTCTGTCCATTGGAAACTATTGGGTATCGTCATTAGGGTCATCAATTCTCGAATACTTAGAACACGATTGTCACACGGATGAATTGTATCTTGAGATGACATGATATCGCTTCTTGTGGCTATGCATGCTCCGGGCCTATCCCATATTAGGCGACGATACTTGTTACCCATATATGCACCTTTGTTGACAACTTTGTTGCCATCTTTGTCAAGCTGATATGGCTTCGTTTCTTCGGGATTGTCAAAAGCAGTCTCTCCCTCTTTTAAGTCTTTTATCCATTCCAGCATATATTCTGGAAATGGACGAGCAAAGTGGAAAGGATCTTTTTTGTCTTTTTCGCAATATGCAAGACGAGGAAAACCTCCAATTGAGTCACGCAGTAAGATCTCATTGTGACGAGTGGGGAAGAGGTGCAATGGGGTAGTGTGTTTCAGTTCCTTGCTTGTACCAATAACAATTGTGCGAGGCCGACTTGAAGGCACACCATAGTCCTTGAAATTGATGACCTTCCAATAGATGTTATAATCTTCAGATAAGTTTTTGTAGATACTCTCCTTGATTGACATGTCTTTTCCAGAGAGGTCAGTACATTTCGATTTCATGAAAGCTCGAACATTCTCAAAAACAAACACCTTTGGGTGTATACCCTTTATCATCTTGATAGCCTCTACTACAAGAGAGTTACGTATCTGCTCATGATCTGTTTTCTTATAGTTAGCGGTAGACATTCCCTGGCAAGGCGGTGTGGCAAATACTACATCAACCTGCTCCAGTCCCTCTCTTCTGCGCCACATCTCAATCTCATCGTAAATTCGCTGATGGGTTTCTCCCTTGGTGGCATCTCCACAGATATAACCACTTTCGTATTTACATTTGTGGTTCGCCCACTGCACTTCTATCCGAGGTTCAAGGAGTTCATTTGATGCGACACAATCAAAGCCTGCCATCTTGAATCCATAGCAGCCTACGCCTGCGCAGCTGAAAAGTGATATATATGTTCTGCTCATCGTTTATTCTGTTTCTTGGCTTGCAAAGATAACCTTTTTTTTCGAAATATGTTCGATTAATCATGGTTTTTATACATCTTTTAATAAATAGGTAATTATTGATACAATGAGTGTCCGCCGTTCCATCGCGGAGCAGCGGACACAAGATTACTAACATTATGCTCCTGTCCCATGAAAGGGGAGGAGTATGGGGTTTAATATTCTTCGTTCTCGTCGTCGAAGTCGAAGCCACGGCCGGCAGCTTCGCCGCCCGACTTTGTTCCATTACCGAAACCTACTTTTTCTGAACCAGCTAGCAGGTGTTGTGCCTGTAGCTTCACGACTTCCATTGTTGGATTCTTATATGTCTTTTTCATACGATTTTCTTTTGTTTTAGTTGAACACGAATTTCACGAAACTCACGAATTACTTCACCACGACTGTCTTGCCGTTGACGATATACAGACCCTTTGTAGGCTGGGCTACGCGGCGGCCCTGCAGGTCGTAAACGACTTGAGAGTTGTCCATTATGCGTTTTGCAACACTGATGCCCGTCGTGTTATCGTCGTCGAGGATAATCTCCAGTTTGCGGGCGCCGGCAGGATTCGACTCCAGGTGCAGGTAAGCCTTGTTGGTAGCTACCGTGCCGCTGCCTATCTGGTAGAACAATCCGTCGCTGTAGAGGATGTAGTCATACGTCGTTCCGTCGAACACCTTTGTGCCGTCACCGGCTTTCAGCAGGTTCGTCGTGGGAGCAGTAGCCGAAGCAGCTACTGGAACACTGTATGGTGTCTCTGCTGTGCCGATGAGCAGCAGCGGCGTAGCGGCGGGAACAGCACCCACCTCCGTCATCGTCACGCCATCGCCCGAAGCACTCGTAGCCACATAAGCCTTCAGACCCGATATGCTGGAGAAGTCCATTGGACCGTCCGTCACGTAGGTAGTCTTTGCATAAGCCGGAGTAATGGTAGCATTAACAGTGAATACTATCATAAATATACGGATGGAACCATTACCTGTAATCTCCACGTCTCCCGCAGGCACATAATATTGTGCACTCGTTGTCTTAGCCAAAGTCGATTCTTTTTCCGTTCCATTTATTGAAAGACCACGTGCACTACTGCTAGGACTGCTATATACTACCTGTACAAAGCCGGGAACCGTTGTATGGAACTTCAAAGTAGCACCCTGGGCACATAAGTACTGTTTTCGGTAGGCCTTGTTACTGGTAGAAGCCTTTACCAACAACGATGTCGCATCAAAAGCCTCATCGAAGGTCAAACCAGAAATGTTTGCATAAGTTCTCCAAGTATTATTAGTGTTCGCGTCTACGGAACTATGTACGTTGTTTTCAATATCCCAGGTCTTGTCACCAGTCACATCTGTCTGGGCAACAAGAGCTGCCACCGTCAGCGTATAGGACACTTCGCCTGCCAGATAGTCGTCATCTCCTGCGAATGCGGCCTTGATGACGGCCGTTCCAGACACATCGCCAATGGTAACTTCACCTGTAGTTGCGTCAACAGATACGCCCGTTGCAGTAGCCCCATCAGCAACTGAGTAGGTTACACTTAAATTGTTGGGATTGGTCAGCGTATTGGTAAATGATGCCTCCCCGGCAACCTTGGTGACCGCAGTTGTAGCATAAGCCAACTCATTGGCAAGCTGCACCTTGGTAATGTTGAAGGTTTTGTATACTACATCACTCTCATACCCTGAACCATTGCTGGCATAGGCATATAGGTATTTCGTTGCCGTCACGTTAGGAACGTCCACGGAAGTACCTTCCGTCCAGCCCTCAGAATCCTTAGTAAAAGTCTGTTCGGTATCGCTCCACTGATAGTAAGTGTAGATTGCGCTGCTACCCAGCGTAACGGTGGTACCTCCATTGACAGCACCACCATTAGGCGAGAAGGTGGGGGCGGAAGCGACCTCGGCAGCAGGACGCAGCACTCTGACAGCATAGATGTTTAGTCCTCCGTTACGCTCTACAAAGATGGTGCTGAGGTCATCAAAGGCAGATGTCAACGTAACCGTCTTAGCTGCCTTTGTTATTGTAGACTCAGACTCTACTTGGTTTGTTGAGGAGCCTTTTGCTGTGCGCACGCGAATTGTGCGGGAATTTGAAGTGTTATTTGAAGCGAAAGTTGCCTCAACTATATCACCTGCCTGGAATTTGTTCTCGCCCGAAAGTGTCAGCCTGACAGAAGCAGCATCACCATTCATGTTATAATAATAGCCGCTTGAGGTACTATATCCAAGAGCGCCCTTAATAGTATTCCCATCCATTTTGTAATAAAAAGATATGGTTCCACCTATAGAACCTGAAGCAGTTCTATCAGTCCATCCCTCTGAACTAGGATTATTTTGGTCGGCCAATGTGTACGAAAAGATGACATCGTCATCTGCCCACGCCCCGCTGCAGACTGCGAGCAGGAGCGTCAATAAGGTAAAGATTTTCTTTTTCATAATTTTTTTGTTTGTTAGTTTTATATTGTTAGTAAATAATCTTCATCAAATTAGTGTTAGCCGTTATACACATGAAAGAAGCGTGGAACTGAATGCTCCACATCTCTGGTACGAGGTCCTGAGAAAACCCAAACAAGAAAGATCCAGATGCTATCAGCCCACGCAAAACGCGTGAAGCCGCTGTAATCTTCGTCCTGTCTTGTTTGAAATTTCTCAGGTTTCGTACCACAAGAGCGAAAGCACAACGCTTCTTTTCCCAACGATGTCTGCCAGGCGCCTATTGCGGAAGGCGGTTGCAAAGTTACGACAAAATCGGCGAACCGCCAAATTTTAGGCTAGGAAATTAGAATAATTACGTGAATTACGGGAATTTCTTTCCCTTGCCGGGGAGCACCTAGCTCTGCCCTTGTCCGCACCGGGCAGGAACATTTGTTTCGCCGTGCGGGAAAATTTCCTGCTACATCCGCCCGGGACCTCCGCAGCTTCCTCCATGCTTCCGCTTTTCTACAGCCTTCGGCAGGTGCATTTATACCTGCCTGACTCTTTGTCTCGGGAAAATGTGATTATTACTTATTACGTTATTATTTTTTGGTGTTTTCGAAAAGTACAGGTACATATATAAAGATATATATAATATATATATTATATATATCTTTAATAATTATACATATTATATGCATATTCTTTCTTTGTATTCAAGCCGTCATCCTCGTGCAATTAAAAAACACCAAAACGTAATAACGTAATAAGTAATAACGTCATATTTTATCTGCGGTAGAACAAGTTTATAAGTTTAAAGTTTAATCCAATGTCCAAGGCCTGGACAGAATTTCCTTTCAGGTTATTTTTTTGCAAAAACAGGGTGGAAAATACCCCTTGAAAACACTGGTTTATGGAGCGTTTTGTTTGCAGGAACCATAAAAAATGCGTACCTTTGCATCAGCTGTAAAAAACACACAGAATAGTGGAAATAGGAGCAGAAAAAAAGTGCACAGCAGGGGCCCCTACTATGCACTGAAAGCGGTCTTTGACATTGTGGGTTAATGAGAACGGAAGGTGATGCGGAGGGTGGAGGCGGCGAGGCCGTCGGCCGTGCAGGTCAGCGTGATGGGCGAGGATGCGCCGGAGGACTGGACGGGCGAGGGCGTGCCGGTGGACTGGACCAGGAGCTGGGCGAGGCCGTTGAAGGCAGGGATGCTGAACTGGCGGCAGTCCTTCTCCTTGGGGTTGTCGGCACCCATGTACGACGGGTCGCCATTGCCGGCCCCCAGGATGCGTGCGCTGCCGTCGAGGGTGAAGGTGAGCATGGGGCAGGCGTCGGGGACTACGCGCCCCTTGCGGTCCTGCACCTCGATGGTGATGACGGCCAGGTCGCGGCCGTCGTCGGCTATCACGTTGCGGTCGGCCTTGAGAACGGTCTTGGCGGCGGGCAGGGTGGTCTCGATGGTCTGGGTGAGGATGCGCTTGCCGTTCCTGTAGCCTGTGGCTACGACGCGCCCGGGCTGGTAGACGGCCTTCCACTTCAGGTGTCCGTTGCGGGGCATCGGCTGGCGGCCCAGCTTCCTGCCGTTTACTGCCAGCTCCACCTCGTCGCAGTTGCTGTAGGCCCATATTTCCACCTCCTGGCCTTCATGTCCCTGCAGGTTCCAGTGCGGGAAGATGTGCAGGGTAGGCTCGTCGGTCCACCACGACTTCAGGTAGTATGCCTCGTCCTTGGGGAATCCGCAGTAGTCGAAGAGTCCGAACTGGGAGTCGTGGGCGGGAAATTTGAGGGGGTTGGGTTCGCCCCGGTAGTCGAATCCCGTCCAGTAGAAGAGCCCTGCCGCCCAGGGCCGCTCGTCGTAGAACTTCCATCCGCGCTCGATGACGTTCTCCACCTGGCTTCCGTTTCTGGGCTGGCGGTTCTGGCTGACCATGCGGCCGGGGTAGTCGGGCGAGTCGAAGTACCAGCCGCGTGTGCCGCAGCCCGTGGTTTCCTCGGTACCGACGATACGCCATGTGGGATTAGCTTGCTTACGATTGTCGACGTCGTTCTGCACGATGTAGTTGAAGCCCACCACGTCGACGCCCTTGATGAGTTCCGGGCCGCCGGCATTGGCTATGGTGCTGGGGCGTGTGGGGTCGTAGAGCCGGGTATATTCGCGCATGGCCTCGGCGAGCCGCGTGCCCTGGATGTTGTTCTCCAGTCCCCATTCCTCGTTGCCGTCGCTCCAGAGTATGATGCTGGGATGGTTGCGGTCGCGGCGTATCATACGTTCCAGCAGTCGCAGGTGTTCGTCGTTGATGCCCATCAGCCGGTTCTCTTCGATGACGAGGATGCCCTCGCGGTCGCAGATGTCGAGCAGGGCGGGCGTCATGGGGTTGTGCGAGGCGCGGTAGGCATTGCAGCCAAAGGCCTTCAGCTGTCGGATGCGCCAGGCCTGCAGGGCCTCGGGGATGGCCGTCCCCACGCCGGCATGGTCCTGATGCATGTTGACGCCCTTGAGTTCCAGCGGCTGGCCGTTGAGCAGAAATCCGCGCTCGGCATCGAAGAGGATGTCGCGCAGGCCCGTGGTGGTCGTGTAGACGTCCACCACCTGGCCGTCGACCTTGACGGTGGTCTCCACCTGATATAAATACGGGTCGGTAGTGCTCCAGAGGTGTGGGCTGGCGAGCCTCATGACATGCTGCGTCGTGCGCGTCTCCTTGGCCTTCAGCGCATCGGCTTTTCCGTCGGCCCGTGCCACCTCACGCCCTTCGGCATCCAGCAGGCGCTGTTGCACCTCGTACTGCTGCGTCGTCAGACCGCTGTTTGTCACCTCGGTCTGCACGTGCACCAGCGCTTCGGCGTAAGGCTGCTCCAGCTGGGCGTAGACAAAGGTACCGAAAGGTGCCACGCTGACCTCGGCAGACTTGTCGAGCCACACGTCGCGATAGATGCCGGCGCCCTCGTAGAACCAGCCCTCTTCGAGCGAGGCATCGGCACGAACGCAGATGAGGTTGTCGCCACCGTAATTGACGTATGGCGTGATGTCATAAACCTGTGTTACATAACCACTTGGCTCTGTTCCCATATAGAAACCGTTGAACCATACGCGGGCATTGCGGAAGATGCCGTCGAAACGCAACAGGAGGCGCTTGCCCAGGTCGTCGCTGCTGATGGTAAACAGCTTGCGATACCAGCCGATGCTGGTCTCGGGGTACTTATAGCCTACCGTCTTGTAGCCGTGCGAATGGCTGGCCTCGGGAGCGTAGGGCAGGGTGGTCACCCAGTCGTGCGGCAACTGCACTTCCTGCCAGCCGCTGTCGTCGAACTTCTGTGAGTAAGGCCCTTCATTATGGATGGAGTTGGCCTTGGTCAGGTAGTTGAAGTACTCAGTGCCGCAGCCGAAGTCCTTCTGCGGGTCGGCAGCATGTCCAAAGGCAAATTTCCAGCCACGGTCCAGACGTATGGTCTCGCGAACGTTACCGGCCCAGCACAGCTGGAAAGCCAGTGTCAATAGCAAAATCAATCTTGTTTTCATAGTAGTTGTTAATAGTTTTGTGTGCAAAAGTACAAATAATTCTTGAAAGTGATGGCTGATTTGGGAAAAAATTATACCTTTGCACGGCTTTTAGCAAAGGAAACGGAAGAAATGAGCGTGAAAAAGATACTGACATCCTGTCTGCTGGTTCTGTTTGCCGTCTGTGTCGTGGCACAGACGGACACCATCAGCGGCCGCGTCCACGAGCTGGAGGGCGTCACCGTCACGGAGAACCGTCGCCTGCACACGGTGGGCAGTACGGCACCCATGCATCTGCTGGACCACCACGACATGCTGACGATGGGTGTGACGGACATGGCCGACGCCTTGCACCGTCTGCCTGGCATTACGCTTCGCGACTACGGCGGGGCGGGCGGCATGAAGACCGTGTCGGTACGTGGCTTCGGTGCCAAGCATACGGGCGTCAGCTATGACGGCGTGATGATTTCCGAGTGTCAGAGCGGGGAGATAGACCTGAGTCGCTACTCGCTGGACAACGTCGGGCACCTGACGCTGGTCATCGGCGACAACGACGACATCTTTGTCCCGGCACGCCAGGCGTCTGTACCTGCCGTGCTGAACATCCAGACGGTTGCGAATGAATGGGACTCGCGCCTGACCGCCGTCATGAAGTGCGGCTCCTTCGGCTATGCAAGTCCCTTTGTGCACTACCGTCAGAAAGTCTCCGACCGCCTGGCCGTCAGCGCCGCCGCCGGATACACATACGCAGAGAACGACTACCCCTACGAGATACGGAATGTGACGCAGACTGTCGAGGACCGGCGCACCAACAGCCGCATGAACAGCGGCCACGGCGAGGTGAACCTGACGTGGAATGCCAATGCCTTCAACCGCCTCAGCGGCAAGGTGTACTACTACGACAACGACCGCCAGTTGCCCGGACAGGTGCATTACTATACCAACCTCAACGGCGAGACGCTGCGCGACCGCAATTTCCTGGCCCAGCTGCAGTACCTGACGCACAACCGCACAGGATGGTCGCTGAAGTGGCATGCGAAATTCAATTGGACAGCCTCCGTCTACAAGGATGCCTTGACGCCTAACGCCTTCAACGATGCCAGTTATTGGCAGCGCGAGTCATACACCTCGGCAGCAGTATTATACACCCCCGACGACTGCTGGTCGTTCGACTATTCTGCCGACTACAGCTACAACAACCTCAATGGCAGTTCCGGGCGTACGGTAGTGGGAAGACCCTTCAGACATACCGTCCTGCAGAGTGCCACTGCCAGGTATCATACGCAACGGCTCACCGTGACGGGACGCCTGCTCCACTCGCTATATCTGAACGATACCCAGGAGGGTGCAAGTGCCCGTAACATGCGTAGGCTGTCGCCATCGCTGTCGCTGTCGTACAGGCTGCTGCCGGACCGGGACCTCTTCGTCCGCGCATCCTATAAAAACATCTTCCGTTCGCCGACGTTCAACGAGAGCTATTACTTCCACTACGGCAGTACCGACCTGCTGCCAGAGAGCACCCACCAACTGAACGTGGGTGCAACGTGTCTGCACCAGACGTCAGACATCAGACTGCAAGCATCACTCGACTTATACTTGAATAAGGTGAGCGACATGATTGTGGCGGTGCCCTATAATATGTTTGTATGGACCTGCACCAATGTCGGCAAGGTCAGCGTGCTGGGTGCCGACGTGACTGCTAACTGCCAATGGACCGTAGACCCAAGTCACACCCTGACGCTGGCTGGCAACTACAGTTACCAGCAGGCCGAGAACCGCACCAATGCCGAGTCGCCCTACTATGGCAACCAGATAGCCTATATACCGCTCCATACGGGCAGTCTCTCGCTGGCATGGGAAAATCCTTGGGTGAACTTGTCGCTGCATGGTTCGGGCGTCAGCAGCCGATGGGCCAACAACCAGCACTACGACGGTACGGAGATTGACGGCTACTGGGACACTGGGCTGACTGTATGGCACACGTTCCGCTGGAAAAGCCAGTCGCTGGAAGCCCGACTGGACGTGAAGAACCTCTTCGACCGACAATACGAAATCGTGGGCTTCTATCCCATGCCCGGCCGCAGCTGGCAGGTCTCAGTAAAATATGAGATGTGAAAGAGCATAATAATTAATATTTTAAACATTTAAGCAACATGAGAAAGTATCTTTTTAGTTTTGCCGTGATGATGGGCACAGCCCTGCTCACGGGATGCTTGTCAGACGATGACAACAAAAAAAACAACGCTGTGGACTATGTCGTCACCACAGGTGCACTGATTGTCAACAACGGCAATACAGCCAGTAAAATCGACGGCAGCCTGACTTTCCTGGACTTCAACACCGACCCTGCCACTGCCCGGCAGAATGTGTTCAAGACGGCCAACGGCGAGAGCCTGGGTGGCACACCGAACGATGTGTATGTCTATGGCAACAAGATTTATATTACTGGTTCTGACGAGAATGTGGTCTTCGTGCTGAACAAGAACAACTTCAAGCAGATTAAGAAAATCAGCACGATTGCCGGCATGGGCGAGGCTGAGGGGGTCACACCGCGTCATCTGAAAGCCTATGATGGCAAGGTGTATGTGACGACCTACGGCGGCTATGTAGGTGTTATCGACACGTTGTCGCTGGACATCACTAATAAATATAAGGTTGGCAATGCTCCCGAGGGCATGGCCTTCGGCGGTAGCAGCGATGCCGACGTGTCGCTCTATGTAGCTAATAGTGACTATGGCAACGGTAACGGCTCTATCAGCAAGATTACACTCGCAACAGGAACCGTTACGGAAATCAAGAACGATAAAATCCACAATCCGCAGCAGTTGGCTGTGTCAGGCAATCTAGTCTATGTGCTTGACTGGGGATACTATGATGAAAACTGGAACCAGAAGGAGGCCGGTGTGTATCTGATTAATGGCAGCAATGTCTCGCTGGTAATTCCCGATGCTACAGGAATGGCAGCAGCAGGACAGTATATCGTCACCTATAACTATCCTTACGGCAGCACCAGCATCAGCTATTCGGTCTATAATGCTTCCTACAACATGACGACTTCTTACTTGCTGAGTGGAGGCAATCCTATTGTGAGTCCTTGTGCCATCAGCATTGACCCCAATACTGGCTATGTCTTCCTGGCTACGCGCATAATGGACCCCGACACAGGCTATCCCAGCTATACCATGCCCGGATACGTGAACATCTATGACGGCAATGGACAGTTTGTCGGCGAGACTTCATACGCCACTGGCGTAGAACCTCATGCCATTGCCTTTACCCACGCTTACGAGACCATATACTATTAAATAGATGAAGCCACTCGTAGGGTTCTTCCTTGTGACGTTGACGCTACTCTCCTGCAGCGGGCAGACAACCCGCCTGCAGGAGGGCTGCGACAGCATACGGCTGCAATATGCCACCCTGCCGCAGATAGTCAGGCATGACGACTATACGGTGGTGACGCTGGCCAATCCCTGGAAGCAGGGTAGGGTGTTGCACACCTATGTGCTGGTGTCCCGCGACAAACCGCTGCCCAGCCATCTGCCGAAGGGAACGGTCATCCGTACGCCCTTGCAACGGGCTGTTGTGTTCACCACGGTGCATAGTGCATTGTTGGTGGAGCTGGGGTGTCAGGAACGTATTGCAGGTGTGGCAGACTTGAAGTACATCAAGATACCCTATGTGCAGCAACAGGTGAAAGCCGGACGCATCGTCGACTGTGGCGACGGACTGAGTCCCGTGGTGGAGAAAATTATTGACGTCAAGCCTGATGCCATCCTGTTGTCACCCTTTGAGAACAGCGGCGGCTATGGTAAGCTGGAGGAGATAGACATCCCCCTGGTGGAGTGTGCGGAATATATGGAGACATCGCCGCTGGCCCGTGCCGAATGGATGAAGTTCTACGGCATGCTCTTCGGCGTGGAACAGAAAACCGACAGTCTCTTCGCCGTGGTCGACAGCAGCTACCATGCCCTTCAGGCACAGGCCGCCCGAGCCGGACAGGGACGTCTGGCGCTGGTCGACAAGATGGTGGGCAGCGTATGGTATGTGCCTGGAGGCAGAAGCACTATCGGACAGATGATACACGATGCCTGCGGACGCTATCCTTGGTCGGACGACACGCACAGCGGTTCGCTGTCATTGCCCTTCGAGACTGTGCTGGAGCGTGGCGAAGATGCCGACGTGTGGTGCTATCGCTACTCCAGTGACCACAAGACCAACTACCGCGAACTGCTCAGCGAGCATCGTGGCTACAACGAACTGAAGGCATACCGGCAGCGTGAGGTGTATGCATGCAACGTGGAGCAGACGCTGTTCTATGAGGAGACTCCCTTCCGTCCCGACTACCTGCTTGGCGACTTTATCAAAATGGTTCATCCGGAGATGAGGAAAACGACCCCTCTCCGCTATTATAGGAAACTGGATGACTAAAGGAATAGCCTGCTGTCTGGTGCTGGGCGTGCTCATGGTCGCGCTCTTTGTGCTGAACATCCTCGTGGGGTCAATATCGATACCTGCCGAGGACATAGCCCGCGTCCTCTTTACCGATGGCGCCGACGTCAAGCCGTCATGGCGCTTCATCATCCTGCAGTCGAGACTGCCACAGGCGCTGACGGCACTCCTGGCAGGCGGGGCACTGGCCGTGAGTGGACTGATGCTGCAGACGGCATTCCGCAATCCGCTGGCGGGGCCCAGCGTCTTCGGCATCAACAGCGGTGCAGGCCTGGGCGTTGCGCTGGTCATGCTATGGCTGGGGGGCGGTTTTTCGGCTGGATCCCTCAGCATGTCGGGCTTTTTGGCCGTGCTCGTGGCGGCATTCATCGGTGCCATGAGCGTAATGGCGGTCATCTTCTTCTTTTCTACTGTGGTACGTAGCCATGTGCTGCTACTCATCATCGGCATCATGATAGGCTACATCAGCAATTCGGCCATCTCGCTGCTCAACTTCTTTGCCACCGACGAGGGCGTGCGCTCCTATATGGTGTGGGGAATGGGGTCGTTCGGAGGTGTCTCACAGACTATGATGCCTTACTTTGCCGGGGGGACGCTGCTGGCGCTACTGGCTTCGCTGCTGCTCATCAAACCACTCAATGCCCTGCTGCTGGGTGATCGCTATGCCCAGAATCTGGGCGTCAACATCATCCGCGTCCGCAACTGGCTGCTTGTCATCACCGGCTTGCTGACAGCCATCGTGACGGCGTTCTGCGGACCAGTAGCCTTTATCGGTCTTGCCGTACCCCATATGGCACGCCTGCTGCTGCGTAGCGACAACCATCGCGTGCTGATGCCTGCCACCATCCTGATGGGTGCCGTCGTTGCCCTGTTGTGCAATGTGCTGTGCTTTCTGCCGGGCGAGTCGGGGGTTATCCCGCTCAACGCCGTCACGCCGCTAATAGGTGCCCCAGTCATCATCTATGTCATTACTAAGGGACGTCACTAATACTTAACTAAAATAAAAATTTCGGCAAATACTTGCGAGATTTAGATTTTTGTTGTATCTTTGCACGACTTGAAGCAAATATGCTGAAATTTTTATCAATTTTTTAAATAATAATACGAGCTAATTTATGAGCCAAAAAAGAGTTTACCTCTTCGGTAATGGTAAGGCCGAAGGTAATGCAAAAATGCGTGAGGAACTGGGTGGCAAGGGTGCGAACCTTGCTGAGATGAACCACATTGGTGTGCCCGTTCCTCCTGGTTTCACAATCACTACAGATTGCTGTAACGAGTACTATCAGGTAGGTCAGCAGAAGATTATGGAACTGCTGAACGACGACGTGATGGCTGCTGTGAAGCACATCGAGGACTTGATGAACTGCAAGTTTGGTGACGCTCAGAATCCTCTGTTGGTTTCTGTTCGTTCGGGTGCTCGTGCTTCGATGCCGGGTATGATGGATACTATCCTGAACTTGGGTCTGAACGACGAGGTTGCCGAGGGTATGGCCAAGAAGACTAACAATCCTCACTTCGTTTACGACTCCTATCGCCGCTTTGTGCAGATGTACGGCGACGTGGTGCTCGAGATGAAGCCCGTCAACAAGACCGACATCGACCCGTTCGAGGAGATTATCGAGAAGGTGAAGAAGGATAGTGGTGTCGTGCTGGATAAGGACCTCTCTGTAGAGGATCTGAAGAAGTTGGTTAAGCTGTTCAAGGCTGCCATCAAGGAGCGCACGGGCAAGGACTTCCCCAACGATCCTATCGAGCAGCTCTGGGGCGCTATCTGCGCTGTGTTCCGCAGCTGGATGAACGAGCGCGCTATCCTGTATCGTAAGATGGAAGGCATCCCCGACGAGTGGGGCACAGCCGTATCAGTGATGGCCATGGTATTCGGTAACATGGGCGACACCTCTGCTACTGGTGTATGCTTCAGCCGTGATGCTGCTAATGGTGAGAACCTGTTCAATGGTGAGTATCTGGTGAACGCTCAGGGTGAGGACGTTGTGGCCGGTATCCGTACCCCGCAGCAGATTACCAAGATCGGCTCTCAGCGCTGGGCTGAGCGTGCCGGCATCTCTGAGGAGGAGCGCGTAGCCAAGTATCCTTCTATGGAGGAAGCCATGCCTGAGATTTATGCTGAGCTGAATGGTATTCAGGAGAAGCTGGAGAACCACTACCACGACATGCAGGATATGGAGTTCACCGTTCAGGAAGGTAAGCTCTGGTTCCTCCAGACCCGTAATGGTAAGCGTACCGGTGCCGCTATGGTGAAGATTGCTATCGACCTGCTGCACGAGGGTATGATTGACGAGAAGACCGCCATCATGCGCTGCGAGCCTCAGAAGCTTGACGAGCTGTTGCACCCCATCTTCGACAAGAAGGCCCTGTCTGCTGCTAAGGTGATTGCTCAGGGTCTGCCCGCTTCTCCTGGTGCTGCCTGCGGTCAGATTGTATTCCACGCTGACGACGCTAAGGAGTGGCACGAGAATGGTCACAAGGTAGTGCTCGTACGTATCGAGACCTCTCCTGAGGATCTGGCTGGTATGGCTGCTGCCGAGGGTATTCTGACCGCTCGTGGTGGTATGACCTCTCACGCTGCCGTTGTGGCTCGTGGTATGGGTAAGTGCTGCGTATCGGGTGTAGGTGCTCTGAACGTAAGTTATAAGGACAAGACTGTCGAGATTGACGGCACAGTATACAAGGAAGGTGACTACATCTCGCTGAACGGTACCACCGGTCAGGTTTACGCTGGCGAGGTTCCCACAAAGGCTGCTGAGCTCAGTGGTGACTTCAAGGAGCTGATGGACCTCTGCGACAAGTACACCAAGCTGCAGGTTCGTACCAATGCTGATACGCCTCACGATGCACAGGTGGCTCGCGCATTCGGTGCCAAGGGTATCGGTCTGACACGTACCGAGCACATGTTCTTCGAGGACCAGAAGATTGTTGCCATGCGTGAGATGATTCTGGCTGACAGCGTTGCCGGACGTGAGAAGGCACTGGCTAAGCTGCTGCCTTACCAGAAGGCTGACTTCAAGGGCATCCTCGAGGCTATGGACGGTCTGCCCGTGAACATCCGTCTGCTCGATCCTCCCTTGCACGAGTTCGTTCCCCACGATCTGCCGGGTCAGGAGACGATGGCCAAGGAGATGGGCGTCAGCTTGGAGGAAATCCAGCGCCGCGTCGCTTCTCTCGCTGAGAACAACCCCATGCTCGGTCACCGTGGTTGCCGTCTGGGTATCACCTTCCCCGAAATCACCGCTATGCAGACCAAGGCTATCCTTTCTGCTGCCTGCGAGCTGAAGAAGGAAGGTAAGAATCCTATGCCTGAGATCATGGTTCCTCTGATTGGTACTATCAACGAGCTCAAGCAGCAGAAGGAAGTTATCCAGTATGCCGCTAAGGAAGTATTCGCTGAGTACGGCATTGAGGTTGAGTTCGAGATTGGTACGATGATTGAGATTCCTCGTGCTGCCCTGACCGCCGACCTGATTGCTTCAGAGGCTCAGTACTTCTCATTCGGTACCAACGACCTCACTCAGATGACCTTCGGTTACAGCCGCGACGATATTGCTTCGTTCCTGCCTGCATACCTCGACAAGAAGATTCTGAAGGTTGACCCGTTCCAGGTACTCGACCAGGTTGGTGTAGGCCGCCTCATCAAGTTCGCTGTGAAGGAAGGCCGCGAGGTACGTCCTGAGCTCCGCTGCGGTATCTGTGGTGAGCATGGTGGTGAGCCCAGCTCAGTTAAGTTCTGCGCTAAGGTTGGCATGAACTACGCAAGCTGTTCTCCTTTCCGTGTGCCCATCGCACGTCTCGCTGCCGCGCAGGCTGCAGTTGAGGAGTAATTATCACTCTGATATAATTAACAAAGGGACCTGTCCGCTCGGGCAGGTCCCTTTTTAGTATCTTATTTGAGAAAATGTCGAAGTATAATCTTATTCGCGGAGAGGCGTTCATCTACGGTGAATGTATATTTGTAATTGAGGACTCTGGATTTACAAACGTCGAACAGGTTATAACGAGACTCCTTTCGTCTTTACATGAAGACGTGCCACGCCCAACCAAGGTTCAGATAAAGATATCGAATCTTGACAAAAAGCAAACTCAGTTATATCAGAGGATATTGCAGTAACAGACACATAAGCATTGGTACGATTGACCTTAACGGAAGCTCTAAAACTGGTAATTCGGGATCCGGGACATTCGCTTGAGAATATAAAGCACTGATTTCCAAGATAAAATCTGAGAACCAGTGCTTTTTGCCGTTTTTGATTTAATCTATTCAGATGAATATGCCTGATATGTTTTTGAAGTTTTGAATTCTACTGATATGCCTTTACCCAATCTTCAAGTACCTTCTTCGAGGCATTGTTTAGAAGTTTACCCTCTTTCCATGTTATATCAGGATAGGCTGCCTTCAAATCCTCGCAAGCCTTCTTAATACTGCTGCCGCCAGAGGTGGCGAAAGGAATAACGGTCTTGCCCTTGAAGTCGTAAGACTCCATGAAGGTGTTGATGATGGTCGGAGCGGTATACCACCAAATGGGGAAACCAACATAGACCACATCATAGTCTTGCATATTCTTCAACTTATCGGTGATGGCAGGACGAGAGTTCTTGTCCTTCATTTCTACTGAAGAACGGCTTTGTTTGTCACGCCAATCGAGGTCTGCATCTGTGTATGGATATTCAGGCTTGATCTTATGCAAGTCAGCACCTGCCACTGCTGCCAATTGCTCAGCTACTCCCTTGGTCACACCAGATGCTGAGAAATAAGCTACTAATACCTTCTTCATCTCTTTCTTTTCTTGTTTCTGCGCACAGGCCGTGAGGCTGAATGCCATTAATGCCGTGCAAATAACTGTAATCAGTTTCATATTGTCTTCTATTTACTTGTTCTTTGCTGCCTTTACCCACACAGGCTCTTCGCTCATGGCTGGCTTGTTGACTGCCATCACACCTGAGAGGTTGTGGGGCACGTATGGCTCTTCTATATAGCGGATGTCATCGGCGGTCAGACGGACATCAAGCGACTTTACGGCACCTTCGATATGGTGCAGCTTGGTGGCTCCCACAATGGGTGACTCCACCTTGGTCAGCAACCAGGCAAGGGAAATCTGAGTCATCTCCACATCATAGCGATTGGCCAGTTCCACTACGCGATTCACGATGCGGTTGTCCTGCTCAGCGGTGGCATCGTATTTGAAGTGCATGAACGAGTCTTCGGCCTGTCGCTTCGAAGTCTCGCCCGGACGCTTGGCCAACTTGCCGGAAGCCAGTGCGCTGTATGGGGTCATGGCAATGCGCTCCTCGCGGCAGAACGGGAACATCTCGCGCTCTTCCTCACGCATAATCAGGTTGTAGTGGTTCTGCACACTGATGAATTTTGCCCAACCGTTTTTCTCGGCCATCGCGTTCATCTTCGCCACCTGATAGGCGTAGGCATTGGCGATGCCGATATAACGTGCCTTGCCTGCACGCACGGCCTCGTTCATACCCTCCAGAATTTCCTCTGCCGGTGTCTTGTAATCCCAGATGTGGTAGATGTACAAGTCCACATAGTCCATGCCGAGGTGCTGCAGGCTGCTGTCGATGTTGCTCAGTACATGCTGCCGACCATCGATGCCGTTCGTGATTTCCTCCTCTGTGCGAGGCAGGAACTTCGTGGCCACCACCACGTCTTCGCGGCGTGCCATATCCTTCAGCGCCCTGCCCACGAACTGCTCCGAAGTGCCCAGCTGATAGGCTATCGCCGTGTCGAAGAAGTTCACGCCGAGGTCGAGTGACCGACGAATGATTTCCCGTGTCGGCTCTTCGTCAATCGTCCACGAGTGCTGTCCGATACTGGCATCTCCAAAGCCCATGCAGCCGAGGCAAATGCGCGACACGTTGAGGTCTGAGTTTCCAAGTTTTACGTATTCCATATTGTTGCTTAAGTTATTTCAAAGTTTCACCATAGGCCTTACCCATCTTCACGCAGTCACCAATAATGTCGCCTGTACGCAGGTATTTATAGGTGGGCATCTCGAAAAGCACGGGTTTCAGTTTTGTGTAGTCAGGCTTTCCCTTCTCGTCGAGCATTGTTTCTTCGACGTAGGTATTGAGAATAGTGCAGATGTAGTTCTTAAAGCCGTCAATCTCGTATGTATCAATGACCTCGCACTCCATTACCAGTGGCGATTGTTCGATGACGGGCATACCAGCCTCGCCCAGATGATAAGGCAGCACGCCCGACTTGTCCGTTTTTGCCCCGCTTACTGTTCCCGTATAGTCTGCAGCAGCCACAAACTGCTCGTCGATTATGTTCACCGACAGGCGTTTGGTCTCGTCGATGGCCTTGATACTATGGTGTGAAGAATGGATGCTCAGCAGCATTTTCGAGTGGCTGACGATACCGATGTGAGCCACCAACAGCCAGTTTACTTTCCCTCCTTCTCCTATGGTTCCTACAACCGTGGCTGGCGTGGGATAGAGAGCCAGTTTCTGTCCGATGTTCTGTTTCATATTATTCCTTTATTTCAGTTTGTTATACACTTCGTCAGTCACAGGCTCAAGCCACTCATTCGAGGCTCCTTCCTGAGCATCACGGTGATAAGTAAGGTGTTGGAACCATGAATCTTTGGCGGTTCCGTGCCAGTGTTTTACCTCTGCAGGAATGGCGATGACTGTGCCAGGAGTCATCTCGACGGCATCCTTGCCCCATTCCTGATACCAGCCACGACCACTGACACAGATGAGTACTTGTACTGCTTTGTGGTGGATATGCCAGTTGTTACGGCAGCGAGGCTCGAAGGTAACGTTTATAACACCACCGCCAACGTCAGCCAGATAACTCTGACCGATGAAATACTTGCCGTAAGGGTTCGGTTCGCCTTTCGGCCATTTGCTGCGCAAGGTATACCCCTTGCTGTCGAGCCAGGCACAGAGTTCATCAACCAGTTCCTGACTATTGCCCATGTTCACAGCTCCCTGCTTGTGGGCAGCCAACTGTGGAGCAACTCCTTCGAGACCACTCAGAGCAGCAACGGTCACTATCTCGCGGTCGGCAGTAGAGAGTTGGTCGCTGGCGAAGATGTCACCGAAGAGGTGCGACTTCAGATAGTAGTCATCCTGCGGACAGAAGTTATAATCGAAAGAACGGCCAGAGAGTTTCGTCTGCACCTCTGTACCTTGCTTCAGAGCTTTTGCAGCGTCATCCCATATTTCAGGACGTTTCCAAGACTTTCCTTCCTGCCATGAGGGCTGTTTGTTATCCAACACCTTATTTAGAACGCCTAATGCATTCAGCGAGCGTGGAAAGCCCGTGTAGGCATAGAGCTGTGAAAAAGCCTCCTTCAGCTCATT
>ERZ842401.955-NODE-955-length-42805-cov-13.510105_pt1 | contig 42805 bp, 45 predicted proteins | sample MGYA00521270_ERZ842401 | MGnify/ENA primary metagenome ERZ842401 (study PRJEB31892, sample SAMEA3878208) | bioreactor metagenome | biome: Moose rumen | place: Sweden | collected 2011-10 | study: EMG produced TPA metagenomics assembly of the PRJEB12797 data set... | reverse complement strand
AAAAAATTTTTCCCGAAAAAAATCGCGGGGCTTTTCGGAGCTTCGCGATAATTTTTTTGTCTGTGCCTTCTCGAATAAAAAATTTTTCCCGAAAAAAATCGCGGGGCTTTTTGGGATTTGCGGAAATTTTTTTTGTCCGTGTCCTCGCAGGACACCAAAAACACGAATGAATTTGATAAAATATTTTTGCGGAGATTTTTACTGTCGGTAAATAATTTTAACCTTCGGTGCCTTAAAAATGATTTTTGGGTATGCAATAATTTTTTGGGAGGTGATTATCATGTCGGAGCCGGCAGAACAAATGTATCGAACAATCGGAAGCAACATTTATCGCTTCAGAGTTTTGGAGCACATGACTCAAGAAATTCTCGCGGAAAAATCGGACATCAGCACATCATATGTCAGCCGCATTGAATGTTTCAGACTGAACAAAGGAATGACATGTACAACGGTAATGAAAATCGCGGAAGCTTTGAATGTGCCGGCATGCGTACTTTTTTCGGAAATACCTTGCCAAAAATATTTGCAATGCTTGGAACAGGCGGCTCTGCGCGGAGTGTAAAAAGTTTTTGAACGGGAGATGGATTTATGAGCAGTTCTATTGAGCGCGAACTTGTCAAGTGCAAACAATCTGCCGAAGAAGGCTATTTGTTGGCGCAAGGCAAGTACAGTGACATTAAAAAAACTTTGAATGACGCGGAGAATCAACTTTCAAAAACCGATTCGGAACAAAGAAAAGTCAAGCGCATTCAAAATACCGAGCTCGTCAAAAAGCAAAAGGAAGAGTTGCGGCGGCTGACAAGCGAAGTTTTAAAAATCGGTGACGCTTTGCAAAATCTGCGCGGGCGCATGAAAGATTTTTCAATCGTCGTCTACGGGCGGACGATGGCGGGCAAGTCAACGCTTATGGAAATTTTGACGCACGGCAACGGAAAATCAATCGGCAAAGGGTCACAAAGAACTACGCTTGACGTTCGCGATTATTATTGGCAAGGTTTGCGAATTTGGGACGTGCCCGGAATTTCGGCATTCAGTGAAGATGCAAAAGAAGCCCGCGTTGATGAAAGCAAAGCTTTGGAGGCGGCGAAGTCGGCGGACTTGATTTTATTTTTGCTGACAAGCGACGCGCCGCAACCCGACGAGGCGGAGAAATTGGCGCAACTTAAAAATCTTGGCAAGCCCGTTCTCGGCGTCATCAACGTCAAAATGAATTTCAACATAAATGACGAATTCGACATTGAAGATTTGGAAGAAGAAATGGCAAAAACAGCAAATATCAACGCCGCCATTAATCAGTTCAAACAATTTGCCGTGAATCATAATCAAGATTGGAACGGAATAAAATTTGTCGCAACGCATTTACTTTCGGCGTATCAATCTCAAGATAAGAATCCAAAAGTTTTTGCGCTAAGTCGTTTTGCCGAAGTCGAAGAATTTATTTTGGACAAAGTGCGCCGCGACGGAAGATTTTTGCGGATAAAAACTTTCGCCGACGCCGTAGCCGTTCCAATGAGCAATATCATTTTGAAAATTTACGAACACAGCGCGGCGAATCTTCGGGCAAGCGATATTTGGTTTGAAAAACGCAAGGAGCTTGATGAGTGGCACGAAAAATTTTTGAAGAGATCACAAGAGCGGCTCGACAATCTCGGCAACAGATTATCGGAAGAACTTGAAAGTGCGATTTATAATTTTGTCGAAAATCATTATGAAGATCAGCAAGCGGGCGAAAATTGGCAACGACGTTTTCAAAGTTTGAAGTTCAACGAAAAGTATCAAGAATTTTTGAAGGGCGAAGCCGCCGAGTGCGGACGCAAGCTTAAGGAACTCAGCGACGAGTTGACGCAGGAATTAAAATTTGCTTTCAAAGACAATGTGCGGACGAATATTCGGCTGGACGAAACAACTCCTTGGGGAGAATATTTTGCGGGCGGAATCGGTGCGTTGGGCGGCTTGGCGGCAGGAGCAGGCGCGGCAGGTTTTTTGGCAAGTCGTGCCATTGGAGCAGTTTTCCCGCCTTTGGGAATTGCGCTCGGCGTTATCAGCGTTTTGGGTTATATTTTTTCGGACAGCGCGGAAGAAAAAAAGCGCAAGAATCAGCAAAAACTTTTTGACGCCATAAACGAACCGAGTTATAAAATTCTCGGCGAAATGCATTCACAGGTTGTCGATATTCTTAACAAGGAAATTTTGCAAAAGGGAATCGGCGAATTTTATTATTCTTTGGCTTCGTATCAATTCATGTTTGCACGGCTTGGCGACTCTCAATCGAAAATGGCGGCGGCTTTGTTCAACGAGTTCAGCAATCTTAACTTCAAATTGCTCGGCGAAGCTGTTGATTATAAAAATGCGGGCACTGCAGACGAAATCAGCGACATCCCGCGAGTGCCCGGCGAAAAGATGATCGTTTTTGCGCCGCGCTCCAATTTGAATACGGAAGAACTTTCAGATCTTTTGGGCGAAAAAATTTCTGTCGTCAAGCCGCACGAAGATTTTTTGCAGACATTGAAAAAAATTTTGGATTGCGACTTCGACATTGATTCTTATCCTCTCGACTTTGACGAAGAAAATAAAAATGCGGAATGCGCTTACGCCGTTTTTCCGAAACAAAAAGTCAAAGCATTGAATTTCAAACTCGCTCAACAAACCGCGGGCGTCCCGATTATCGCGGAAATTATTCAGCCGAAACGAATTACTCAACCTGCTCAATCGCAACAAATTAATCAATCGACAAGTCGTACAAAAACTGATTGGCAAGAAGTCGAAAGCTGGCTGAAAGAATTTTTGCCGAAAGTTCAAACCAAACTCAATGAAAAAGGTATCGTCAATTATGCGGCGAAACTTTTCTCCCATGTCAACGGAAAAATTATGCGTCTCGTTTACAGGATTTATTACAAAGAAAAAGGCAAATGGGTCGCGGAAACTGTTGCGTGCGAAATCAATAAGTCTAACGTTCCTGCGTGGGCTAAGGCAGGTTTGACTGCCGAAGAAATCGACGTTACCGCTCGTTATGAGGAAAAACTCAGACTTGCAAAAAGACTTGAACTTATCATTTGATGAAGGAGATTGACATGGAAGAATTTCAGTTAAGCAAATTTACAAAGGAAGGCGCACAACTTTTGCGTGAAGTCACCGAAGAATTTAATCGGCTCGGAATTGATTCTTCATGCCTGCCGAAAAATTTTCCCGATGACGGCGGCAAAATCAAATTGGTTTTCGTCGGGCAATACAGCGCGGGCAAATCGAGTATCATCAAAATGCTCACGGGCGCGGACGTTGAAATAGGCGCGGCAATCACAACGCAAAATTCGACGCCTTACGAATGGAACGGACTGGAAATTGTCGACACGCCCGGCATTCACACGGAACTTCGTCCCGACCATGACGAAATAACTTACAATCAGATAAATCACGCCGCACTTTTAATTTTCGTCATAACCAACGAGGGCTTCAGCCAACGCATGGGAGATCATTTCCGCACACTCGCCATTAAGCAAAAACGCGCCGCCAATATGGTTTTGGTCGTCAACAAAATGGACAGAACCGCGCTCGGCAACGTCCCCGAACAACAGCAAGTCATTTATGAGGATTTAAAAAAAGTTACGAAGCCTTACGACCCGAAAGAATTATATGTTTCTTTTGTCGACACCGCATCTTATTTCAAAGCCCTTACGGAAACGGAGGAGCGCAGAAAAATTCGGCGGCTTGCGAAGAGCGGGCACGATGTTTTTGTTGCCAATCTCAATAAATTCGTTGCGGAAAAGGGCGTCCTTCAGAAAATAAATTTGCCGCTGAACACAATCGCCGCCGAACTTCGCAAAATTTTGGACGCGGAAAAAAATGATGACGACGTTGAGGCTCTGATTGAAACGGATCAAAAGCGCATAAAAATTTTGCTTGACTGCAAAGCCGAATGTCTGCGCGGCATTGACGGACTCATTTCCAATTTTGAAATCGAAATTTCTCAACTCGGACGCGAGACAGCGGAGGCGGCTTTGAATTCCGGCGATAACGACAAGGCACAAGAAATTCTCAAGGATGCAAATAATAAAGTTCATGAGCTTTACAAAGCTTGCAGTGAAAAAATTTTTGAACGCATAAACGAATCCTTCAAGGAACTCGACAAGGACATTAAAAATTACGACGGCTCGGTTTTTGTCAAGCAAGTCAACGAAAACATTGCGGAGCGTGTGAACAAAGAAATTTCTTCGGGAACTTTAATTCCGAGCGGTTTGGGCGCGGTATTGGGCGCGGTTGTTTGGCAAAAGGGTGCTCAGATTGCCGCTCCTTACGCCCTGCAAAAAGTTATAGAAGTTCCGACCATTTTGACGCGTGCAACTCCGCTCGTAGAAAAAGCCGTCGGGACTGTGGCAACAGTTGAATTCGGTTTCAATCCCGTTGCCGGCGCGGCGACAGGTAAGGGCGCGGGTTTTCTCTGGAAAAAATTTTCGACGGCAACCGTAACTTTGCCGCCGACTACTACGAATAAAATTGCGCGATTCATAACTGCCAACGCGGGGAAAATCGGAGCCGCCATAAGTATTTTGGGCGCGGTTTGGACGATTTGGTCAATGATAAAAGGCAATGAAGAGCAACGCAAGCGCGAGCAGGAACAGCGCAAAGTCAAGAACGACATCATTTCCAATTTTGAATCCGTCGGCAGTGACATAGGCGAGCAATTAAAAAATTCGGCAGAAAATTGCTTGGACGAAAATCTCAACCCGACAATTTCGAGTTACGAAAAAGAAATTAAAATGATTGAATCAAAAGTTGCCGAAGCCGAAACTTCAAACGAAAAACTTTCCGCGCTCCTCAAACGGACAGAAAATCTTATCGGCGAGATTCAAGCTTGCAGATAAAAAATTTCAAACCGCATGTCTGAACGGGCGAAAGGAGAAAAGTTTATATGTGGCTGTTGATATTTTTATTCGTTTTCGTTTTGATGAGTTTCAAGGACTCAGACCCCTTAACAAAAGTTTTAATAATTTGTGTTTTGATAGCGGAGGGAATTTATTTTTATCTGCAATGATAAAGTCAAAATGATTTTCGCAGGCGCGAAGCTTGACAAAATGAAAAATCAAGTTAATGATCACGTTAAGTTTAAAGGCGGGAAAATATTTTTCCTGTGACAAGATAAAAATTTTTTGAAGGGAGTTTTGTCAAATGCCATTTTGGAACCCTATTACAAAGGAAGACGAGAAGGCGGCGGAAGAAAAAATTAAGGCGGCGAAAAAGTCTAAGGAGCCTCCGATTGAATTTTATCCCGAAGAGCCGAAGTATTCTTTCGACGAAATAATTTTGCCGCAGGCGGTTAAGGATAAAATTCTTGACGTTGCCAATTACGCGGAGAACAGCAAAAAAGTTTTCGAGGACTGGGGCTTGCAAAAAGTTTACAAGCAGTCGCGCAGAATCGGAATCAATCTTTACGGCGAGCCCGGCACGGGAAAAACTATGGCGGCTCATGCCATTGCCAAGCATCTCGGCAGAAAAATTTTGGCAGTCAACTACGCGGACATTGAATCAAAGTACGTAGGCGAGACTCCGAAAAATATTCGCAAGGCTTTTGAGGCGGCGAAGGAAACGAACAGCATTTTATTTTTCGACGAGGCTGACGCCATTTTAAGCAAGCGAGTAACAAACATGTCCAGCGCGACGGATGTCAGCGTCAATCAAACTCGTTCGGTTATGCTGATGGTCATGAATGATTATCAAGACTTCGTAATTTTCGCGACGAATTTTATTTCCAACTTCGATCCTGCTTTTATGCGCAGAATCTCGACGCATATTGAATTCAAACTTCCCGACCTTGAATGTCGCAAAAAACTTTGGCAACATTACATTTTGCCGACGATGCCCAACAACATTGACATAAACGAATTGGCGGAGAAATACGACGGCATTTCGGGCAGTGACATTTCCAACGCGGTTTTGATGGCGGCGTTCAAAGCGGCGCGCCAAAATGCCGAGCTTGTCGATAAAAGTTTGGTCTTCGAGGCTATTGAAGAAACTTTGGCGAGCAAAAATGCAAACAAAGGTATCACGGTTGAAAAGCGCGTTGTTTCTGAAGAATACGTCAAAGAGCAAGTTGCCAAAGGCAAAGGTGTGATTAGGGAGTGAGGTCGACTTTTAATTCCATTCTGAACAGAATTTGCACCGCGCTTTTCGGCGACAGCTGGGATAAAGTTTTGGATTTTCTTGAACGGCTTGAAAATGCTCTGCGCGAAAAATATTCCGAAGGGCTTTATTTCAGCTTGATAACGTTGGAAAACAGCGGCGGCGGCATGGCGACGGTAAGTCACAGTCATTTTTATCAAGAAAACGGCGAGTGGCTTAAAGAAAATGCAAAAATCGATTTGCCCAAGAGCGAGTTGCCGAATTATCTCCGCGAAAAATTGGCGGCGGCTTTCGGCGAAGTGGATATAACCGATTATGTCGAACACGAGCTTGCGACACGTAAATTATCCGACGATTAAAGGAGGCGATTAAATGCCTTTTTGGTCACGAAAAAATGATGGTTGGCAGGAAGTGGTGGAAACATATACAGTCTCCATAGAAGAATTGCCGCCCGCCATTCGCGAAAAAATTCTTCGGCTGCAAGAAAACGATAGAATAAATTTTTGTCCTTATTGCGGCGCGAAGGTTCGCCACGCCGACGCGAAATTTTGTACAAATTGCGGAAAGGCTCTCAACGAGGATTAAGAAATTTTTTAAGGAGGCGATTAAGTGATACCTGTATTAATCGGCGCGGCGGCAGTCGGCTTGGCGGGAGCGGCACTTTTAAGCGATGACGATAAATCCGCGCAGGCTGTCACGAAAGAAAAATTTCCTGTCTCCGAAGATTACGTTATGCAACAGCTCAGCCGCGCAGGCAAAAAATTACCCGGCGACTCCTCGAATGACGAAACTTTATCCGCTGAAGACTTCGGCAGGGATTTTGAACGGATTGAAAACATGCTTGCGAATCCTCAGATAACCAATTACACTATCAAAAATGAATTGGAATCAATCAGGATAAAAGCCAAGCGGCGGGGCGACGAAAAAACTTTGAATTTTGTTGAGTATTATCGTGAAAAACTCCGCAATCGCAAGTTAAGAACTTCAACTGCGAGCGACGCGATTATAAATTTCTGTCCTTATTGCGGCGCGAAAGTTCACAACGGCAACGCGAGATTTTGCAGAAATTGCGGAAAATCTCTCAGGGATTATTAAAAAAATTTTTAAGGAGGTGATAAAATGATACCGTTCGTAGCGGGAGTGTTGGCGGGGATGGCGGCGCAAAAAGTTCTCGGCGAAAATTCTTCCGGCGAAACTCAAGAAATGGAGCCCGTCGAAATGCGCGAGGTCTCCGCCGAAGATGTTAAAAATTCTTTGCTGGCGGCAGGAAAAACTTTGCGCGTCTATGTCGACGAAAAATTTTCCAATCTCGGCGAAACTTCGGATCAAATGCCCGTCGAAAAAATTTTTGTCAAGGACGAAGAATGCAAATCTCTCAAAAAAAGTTCCGCGCAGGAAATTGCGGAAGAAGAACTGCCCGATTATATCCGCAAAAAATTGACTGCAAGAAATTAAATTTTTTCATGAAGGTTAATTTATCATGTTAGTACAAATTTATTCAGCCGTTCCTTTCGCCACACCTTTTCCAAGTATCAAAGCCGAAAATCTTGATTGGAACATGGCATTGAATTTTTTGAAAGACAGACAACAACTTGTAAAAAATGATTTCGACAAAAAAAATATTCCTTACAAGGCAGTTGTCTTGGCGGAAAAATTCAACGGGGCTTGCGATTACGTTACCTTGAGATATAAAATTTCTTACGACAAAGAAAATCGCAGGGTTGATGACGTTTATCGAGCCGATATTTCGGCAGAAAAAGTTCCCGAAGCACTTCGCAAAAAAATCGACGGGGCGGAAGGCGAAGTCGACATTACAGACGAAATTGAGCGCGAATTGGAGACGCACTTTATTTTTCAGTTGCAAATTCTGTCCGATTGGAAGGAAGCTTTAAATTTTTTTGAAGCCAAGCGGAAACAGACGGCTTACATGTTTAAAAATGTCGATACTCCGAATGCCGATATTTTTACGGCGGAGAAAAATGATAAATCTTCGCTTGTCGAGTTGAAATATAAACTTTATCATAAGGCAAAAAATAATTGGCTGGTGGAAACAAGGACGGTAAATATTTCGCTTGAAAAAATTCCCGAAGCACTTCGCAAAAAAATCGAAGACGCGGCTGACGAAGTCGACATTACAAATGAGATTGAAAGCGAATTGGCGGCACGAGAAAACTCGGCGGTCGCCGAAGAATAAAAAGTTTTGAGGAGTGATTGAATAATGGTACCTATTTTGGTAGCGGCGGCAGTTGCGGCGGCAGGCGGCGCGGCTTATTACGTTTACAAACATTGGGATGAAGTCAAGGCTTGGTTTTCAAAATTCTTGACGAGTTTGAAGGAAGCCATTTCCAAAAGCATGCGCGGCATTGCCAACGCGGCGACAATCGTCGGCGAGAAAATCAAGGACAGCATTGCGCGAATCAAGCACCAACTTTTTTACAAGGACAAACAAAACGATCAGTGGATGGTTGAACGGACTGTTGTTCCGGTTTCGGAAGATGAAGTTCCGCCGCACATTCGCGCCAAAATTGCCCGTCAAGAAGCGGACATCACGCAAGAAATGGAATTGGAACTCGGACAAACAATTTAATTTTGAGGAGATGATAACTCATGGGCAAAGACGGAATTTCGGTCGGCGAGGCAATTACCGTCGGCAGAGAAGTTTTGATGAACATGATAAACGAGATTATGGAAGAACTTCGCCCCACAATGACGCTCGAAGACCTTCAGCGCGTTTATTCCCCAAAGCTTGATAAAATTATTCTTGACGAAGAGGACGCAAGCAATCGCAAATACATCGGCGGCGAATTCAATCTTGACTATGTCAGCGATAAATTTTATACTTGCGGTTACAAATTCTTTTTCCAAGACGAGCAACAAAAAATTTTCAAGGTTGAGGCGAAGAGCCGCGAGCTTACCACGTCAAATCTTTCGCCGAAAGTGCGCGAGCAACTCAAGACGGATAAAAATATCAAGTTTGAAATTCCCGAACCGAGCGAAACTGCGCGGAACAAACACAATCGCGAAACTTTTCTTGAAAAATAAATTGAATCGATAAATTGAAGGGAGCGAGAGAAAAATTTTTCTCGCTCCCGATTTTTTGAAAGGAGATTTAAAAATGATACCTGCAGCATGGCTGATTGGCGCGGGGCTCGTAGGAATTTTGGGCGTGGCGGCAGTCGTTTGCAACTGGGATGAAATTATGGAGTGGCTCCACGAATTTATCCCGAAAGTTTCACAGATGCTTAAAGCGGCGTCAACGCAATTCGGCGGAGAATTCAAAGCGGCGGCAATGATTGTCGGCGGCTTCCTTGATGTTGTTCACGCAAAAATTGAACACAAACTTTATCACAAAATCGGCAAGCAAACTTGGCTGGAAGAGACGACGCGGCGCACTTTGCCCGAAAGCGAATTGCCGCCCGCCATTCGCAACAAAATTCGGCGCAATCGCAAACAAGATACCGACATAACGGAAGATGTTGAACTGGAATTGGGCATGGAAATTTAACGGAGGGATGAACTTTGTTTAAAGAAAAAAATCCCGGCGACGTTGTCGAGGCAGTCAAAAATATTTTTCAGGAAATTGACAAGCAACTTAATCGCGTCGGCTTTTACGTCAGCTTGAAGGAATTGCAGGCGCGTTACGGCGACGCGCTTGATAAAATTATTCTCGCCGAAGAGCAGAAAAAAAATTGTCACTATATCAGCGGCGAGTTCAAAATTTCGATGGCGGGCAAGGAAAATTATCAATGTTCTTATGCGCTTTATTTTGAGGATGCGGACGAAAAATTTCACGTTTTGGAGGCGCAAACAAAGTCGCTTGACATAAGTTGCTTGACGGAAGATTTTCGGCAGACTTTGCAAAGGGAAACTGTCATGAAATTTGAGATTGAGGAGCCTTCGAGGAAAAATGTTTCCGTGTGAACAATGCGGCTGTTGTTGTCGGAGGATCGGCGAAGTTTTTTTTGCGCGGCACATGGCTGAGCCCGACGGAGTTTGCAAATATTTGACGGCGGATAATCTCTGCGAAATTTATTCGGAGCGACCGATTTTCTGCCGCGTGGATGAAATGTACGAAAAAAATTTATCGGATAAAATGACTCGCGAGGAATTTTATCGCATCAACAAAGAATTTTGCAAAAAGTTTCAATCGGAGCAAAAAAATTAGTGACGGTTCGCCCCCTTTTTCCTAAAGTGGAGGTTTGCTCAACTTTTTCTTTGCTGCGCCCAAAGAAAAAGTTGCAAAAAGAAAGGGCGTTTGACCGGCAATAGAAACATCCTGTTTCTGTTGCCGGCGGGCGCACGTCCTGTGCGCCCGGGTATCTCTTCGATTTGGTATTTCGCATTTTGGAAATTCATTTCACGAGGAAAAATGTTTTGTTGAAAAAAATTTCGGGCTCGCCTTCGGGTTTCAAAGTTACCAAAAGATTTCCGCTGCCGTCGACTGGCGCGGCAAGTTGTCCGCCGAGCGGAATATTTATATCGGCGGTTTGACCGTTCGCAATGGTTGGATATTCCAATGTGTATTCGTCATAGCCGAACTCGACATCAACTCGCGGGTTGATTAAATCTTTGCCGCTGTGATTTTCAATGCGGAGCCGCGAAGTCATGCTCGGCGGAAAAAGATACTCGCCGTAACTGTTTTTCTGCCAAGAATGCCAATCGCGCAGATAAACCATGTGATATTTATCCGTCAATTCGCCGTTCAAATAAAATTTAAATTCAACTTCGCCCGCAGGTTTTTCGACGGGCGGCGCGGGCGTAACGGTTTGCGGCGTCGAAGGAATTTCGGGAAGCGTCGGCGTCACGGTCGGAGGATTTATAACAAAATTCGTCAGCCGATTAAAAATTTCATTATCGGAATTGTCGGGAGGAGGACTCTCGACAATTTTTTCTTCGTCAACGACAGGCGGTTGAATTTCGGAAAAAATTTCGGGCGACAATTCGACTTCGGGCGATTGAAAATTTTCTTCTGCAACGTTCGGGATAAAAATTATCGCGGGACAAATCAGCGCGGCAACGAGAAATTTTTTTACGTGATAAAATTTTTGGCGGCGGAGAACGGCATTGCGAAGTTCTGCGGCGGATTGAAAACGTTGCAAAGGCTCCAACGAAGTACAGCGATTTAAAATGTCGCTCAACTTGCCGTTGTAATCTTCGCCGAGCAAATTTTTAATCGTGACGCCGAGCGAATAAATATCACTGCGCGAATCGGTTTGCCCCGCGCCGAATAAGCCGAATTGTTCGGGCGGCGCATAGCCGCGAGTTCCCAAAAGTTCTGTATCTGCGCGGCTGTCGGGCTTGAAAAGGCGGGCAATGCCGAAATCAATCAGCTTGACTTCTTTAAAATCGGTCAGCATGATATTTGACGGCTTAATATCGCGGTGAACAATATTTTTCGCGTGAATTGCATACAGACATTCGCAGAGACTCAAAAGAATATTTGCCGCAAATTTTTCGCCGAGCAATTCGGGCTGATAAATCAAAATTTCTTCCAAAGTTTTTCCGTCAATGAACTCTTCGACAACGATCAATTTCCCGTCAAAATCAAACAGCCGATAAATTTTCGGAATGTGCGGCTCGTCAAGTTCCTTAAGCATTTGATAAATCGGACGGGAATTTAAGGCGCGTTGTTTCATGACGCAAACTTTTTTCGTATGTTTATCATAAACGACGGCGACAAAATCCTGCTCGGACTCCTTAAGCGTCTCGACAAGTTCAAAGGTATCACCCAAATATTTTTTGAAAAAATTCATCTCAATTTGCCTTGAAAAAATTTTTCTGTCATTATAGCATAGAAAAAAATATCGGGGGGAGCGGCATGGCAAAAAATACGGGCGAGCTTTTCACGGAGCTTAAGGAAGATAAAAATCTGAACAAATATTTTCGGCAGAATCGCGAAGAATTTATTTTGCCGCTGAACGAATACTTGGAAAAACTTTTGGCAGAAAAAAATTTGTCCAAAAAAGATGTCGTCGAAAGAACGGGCTTGAATCGGGAATATGTGTATCATATTTTTTCGGGGCTGAAAAAAAATCCGTCACGCCCGAAACTTTTGGCGATAGCAATAGCAATGGAGTTGAATTTGGAAGAAACTCAATATCTTTTGCGATATTCGGGCTTGGGAATACTTTATCCGCGAAATCAATGGGATGCGATTATAATCTCGGCGATTGAACAAAAACTCGACGTTGAACAGACAAATAATTTGTTGCATTGTTTCGGCGAAAAAACTCTCGGCGATTAAAAAAAATTCCCCGACGTTTTGTCGGGGATAATTTTTTCATTTATTTTATTAAAATGTGAGGGGTCAAATTACAAATTGTACTCCTTGCGAATCTCGGCGATTTTAACGGGACGATGTTCTTTGACGGATTTTGTCGCCGCCAAACCGATAAGCACGGGCTCCAAGCCGTCCTGTGCGGTTACGGGCGTTTCGGTATCGTTGACAATCGCTTCAACAAATTCGTCAACTTCAGTCGCATAAGCCATCATGTAGCGTTCAAGGAAAAAGAACATTGGCTTTTCAGCCGTGACGCCGTCTTTGTTGCTGTAAACCGCATTTGAATCGCTGTCGTTGGAAATGGCAACGCAACCTTTATCGCCAAAAACTTCAGCGCGTTGGTCGTAGCCGTAACAGCAAGCGCGGCAGTTGTCGATAACGGCAGTCGCTCCGTTGCTGAGTTTCAAAGTTATAACGGCGGTATCAACGTCGCCCGCCTCGCCGATGGCAGGATCAACCGTGATTGAACCTTCGGCGTAAACTTCTTCGACTTCCGCGCCCGAAAGATAGCGCACCATGTCGAAATCATGAATCGTCATGTCAAGGAAAATTCCGCCCGAAACTTTTACATAGGAAATCGGCGGCGGTTCGGGGTCACGTGAAGAAATTTTGATAATCTGTTGCTTGCCGACTTTGCCCGCCTCGACAGCTTTGCGAATGGCGCGGAAATTGTGATCGAAACGGCGATTGAATCCGACTTGATATTTTTTGCCCGACTCTTTGACGACGGCGAGAACTTCTTTAATCTTCTCAACGTCATGATCAATCGGCTTTTCGCAGAAAACATGTTTGCCGGCTTTGAGAGCCTCAATCGACAGCGGAGAATGTTGATCTGTGGACGCGCAGATTAAAACCGCCGCAATTTCGGGATCGTCAAGAATTTCTTTGTAATCTTTGGTGGTTTTCTCGACGCCGATTGATTTTGCCCAAGCTTCGGTCTTCTCGTTCATGAAAGGATCGGCAATGGTTTTGACTGTCGCGTTCTTGACGAATTTGGAAATGCTCTCGCCGTGAACATGTCCGATTCTGCCCGCTCCGATAATACCAACTTTAATCATTAAAACTCCTCCTTTTTTTATCAATCAGGAATTATGAATTAGGAATTAGGAATGAAAATCGTTTCTTCATTATTAATTCCTCATTCCTAATTCCTAATTATTTCTGACGGAGCTCGACGTAATCCAGAATGATCTGAACTGCCTGTTCCGTCGTAATGTTCGTGGTGTTAATCATCAAATCGTAATTTTGCGGATCGCCCCAAGTCCTGCCGGTATAATAGGCGTAATAACTTTTGCGCTTTTTGTCAACGTCAAGCACATCTTCAAAAGAAAAATCTTTGTAAATTTCTTTGGCGCGTTTGCGGCGACATTCCTCATCGGCATAAATGAAAAACGAAAAATGATTGGGCACGTCGCGCAAAATGTAATCGGCACAGCGTCCGACGAAAACCGCCGATTCATCGCACTCGGCAAGCTCGCGAATAATTCTTGCTTGCTGAATGTACATTTGATTTTGACGCGGGACGCCCTGCCCGACGAGCGCGGAAATTGAGGCGACAAAATCGTTGGGCGTGTCGTAGGCATTGTCCACGACGGTTTGAACGTCCTCGAAAGTGTCAAGGCTCTCCGCCGCCGCCGCAACGATATTGCGGTTGTAGCATTTGGCACCAATTTTTTTGGCGACCGCTTCCGCGATAGAATGTCCGCCGCTGCCGTATTGCCGCGTAATCGTGATAAAAGTTTTTTCTTTCAAGAGAAAACCCTCCTTTTTTTGGAAAGTTTATCAAATCGTAAGGCTAAAAACAATACAATTTTAATCAACTGTTGAACAAAATTTTACAAGTTTATCAATTCCATTTTGCACATTATATTTTTCTCGCAAAATCTTTCCTAAAAATTTTTGGCGTATTTTTTGAAACTTTTGCCGTCTTGTTTAAAATTTTTTCAATCGAAACTATAAATTCTTGTTAAACCGAATCAAACAATAAAAAATCCTTCCCTTGAAATTTATCTCCGGAAGGATTTTTTCTTTCAATATTTGTTCGGAATTTCCGACTTGGGCAAATTTTTTTTATCGTAATCAATGCCCGCGCCGCCGTCATATCGGATTAAAATTTTCTCGTAAAGTTTTTTCCAAGCGTCAAAGATTTTTAAGGCATTTTCATTAAGAGCTTCGGCGAATTTTTCTTCCGAGAGATTGAGTGAAGATTTAACCAGATTGAAAGAATTTTTTTCCACTTGATGAATCGCCTTCTCAACTGTTTTGCCAAAGGAACGGTAATAGCCGCCCGCCAACGCTTTAATCTGATTCGACGCCCACCACATTTTGGAGCCGTCGTATTCTTTTCGCAAAATGTGATTGTAAGCTTCGGGCATTTTCGCAACCGTGAACGGCACAAAAGGATTGTCAAGCGGAGTATTCGTTGACAACCAAAAAATCGGCGCGGGCAATTCGTCATTAACCTGCGCAATGTAAGTGCAACTTGTATCCGCCGAAAAAATGGCGCGTTCGCTGTTTTCGCAGTCGTAGTGATAAGGCGAGCCGTGAATTCCCGCAAATTTGCTCCGCGTTTTGTCAAATTTCGTACCTCGATAATAATCGCGATACAAATTTATCACGTCGCCGAGTTCCAATTTTTCATCGGGACAAATGGACAGCGGATAATAATCTGAATCCCAGCCGTTGACTTTTGAAGAAAATTTTTTCGACGGCGCAACCAAATCCATTGCCCGCCAGACGCGCCGCATTGAATAATAGGGATGAAAAAATTCGTCGCCGCGCAGAGATTTTACCCAATCCAAATTTCCCCTGTCATCATAAACTGCCCAAAAATTTTCTTTCAACATTTGCGGGAGTTTCGGGTTAAAAATTTGATTCGGATCGCCTTCTCTTATCGCTCTTATTCGCAACTGATTTGCCGCGATAAAAAAATGTCCGTCGGGAATTTTTTCGGCAATCCAAAAGCCGCCGTATCTTGAAGGAGTCGGCATCATTTCCATAACCCAACCTTCATTGCTGTCGGCAACAATCAAAGTCTCTGCCGTACCGTAAAGCCCGTACTTGTCAATCAACGCGCCCATTAAAATTATTGCTTCCCGCGCAGTCTTGCAACGCTCCAAAGCCACGCGCCCAAGTTCAGACGAATAAAAAATCCCGCCGCCTTCTTTGTAGGGAACTTCGCGCAGGCGGGCGGAAGTGTCGGTACATTCGCCCATCATCAAGCCGTGTTCGTTCACAACGGGATATTCGCCGTCAATGTAAGCGTAAGTGTGCTCGACTTCGGGAATTTTTCCAATCGGTTTTGTAAACGGCTTGCCGGGAAAGTCGTAACCTTCGCTGCGTGCCGGCGCAACCAAATGAGGATTGAAAAAACAATTATAAGCGGACATTTCTCCCGTTGCGACGGGGCTGGGATAAACGAAGCGCACTTTGCACTTTTCATGATCTCGCGCCGGAACAAAAACAACGTTCGGATCGCCAATATATCCGTCGTTTGAATGCGTAACAAAAACGCTTCCGTCGGCTGATGCGCCTTTTGTAACAAGAATTGTCGTGCAAGTTTTTGCATTGAAACTCATAAATTTTTCTCCGACAATTTACATTGCAACGATTGAAATTCCTTGATCGTCGGCGAAGGCGATCATTTGTTCACGCTCGACCAAAAGAGTTTTGCCCGCCTCGATAGCCAATGCCGTTGCTCCGACTTTCGCCATGTTTTCAATCGTGCGATAACCGACCGTCGGAACGTCGAAACGATTATCTTGTTGCGGCTTTGAAACTTTGGCGACAACCGCGCCGCCGTGTGCCAATTTCCCGCCGCGTTCAATGCAAGCATCCGTTCCTTCAATCGCCTCAAGTGCCATGACCGCCCGATTTTTTACGACGACAGTTTGTCCGATGTCAAGGCGTCCGAGTTCCTTTGCAATTCTGAAGCCGAATTCCATATCTTGACGTTCAATTTCTGTCGGCTCGCGTTTTGTGATTGTTCCTCTGCGCGGCATAAGTTTTCTTATCAATTTTGTTTGATCAAAGGTTTGAATGCCTGCCCTTGCCAGCTCGCGGACAAATGCCATCATGATCGTATCATCTTTTCTGTCGGGCAGAGACATTATCAACTGCAACATTCGGGCGTCGGGCAAAACCGCGCCGTTGAATAAAAGTTCTTTCGTGACTTTTCCTATCAACGTGACTTGTTGAATTTGATTTTGCGCCAGATAATTTAAAATCGCATCCAACTGCGCGACGCTGATGAATTGATAATCCTTTGAAAACTCCGCAATTGAAGGATCACTGTCCGCCAAAAGTCCTATCGAATAAACTTCATAGCCGAGTTGTTTGGCGGCGCGGGCGCATTCGACAGGCAATTTCCCGACTCCCGCCAATATTCCAAGTTTCTCCATTTAATAACCTCCAAAAATTTTTTAAACCTTGACGGCGGGCATCTTTTCAGCCAATCTTTCAGCCTCCGCCTCGCGCTCGCGTTTTTGGCTTTCAACAAACGCAGGAAATTTTGAACAAAGAATCATCATTGCGTTAAAAACTTCGTCTTCGGTTTTGGTTTCGTGACGGCGGCGCGTAAAAATTTCTTGAACCAACTGCGCGGAACTTTCAACGGAAATTTTTTCGCCGCGTTGCCAGTTGGTTAAATCCGTTTGAACATATTCGCGAATAATATCCTCGCCCGCCGCGTCCAATTTCCTGCCGTCCATTGTCAAAGTATCTTTAATGCTTTTCGCCGTCCACGCGGCAAGCTCTGCAATTTCTTTTTTGTTCATAAAATACCATCCTTATTTTTCGTCAAAATCTCTTCGCTCGCGGCAAATTCCCCGTTCGGCGTTGCGTAAAAATCTCAGAAAATGTTCGACTTCCTCGCAAGAATCAACTTCCTGTTCAATGACGGCGATAGCCTCCGCCAAACTCAAACCCGACCGATAGAGAATTTTATACGCCTTTTTGATAAGCCGCCGACTTTCAAGCGGAAGCCATTTTTATTTTTCGTCAAAATCTCTTCGTTCGCGGCAAATTCCCCGCTCGGCATTGCGTAGAAATCTCAAAAAATGTTCGACTTCCTCGCAAGAATCAACTTCCTGTTCAATGACGGCAATAGTCTCCGCCAAACTCAAACCCGAACGATAGAGAATTTTATACGCCTTTTTAATCAGCCGCCGACTTTCAAGCGGAAGCCATTTTTATTTTTCGTCAAAATCTCTTCGCTCGCGGCAAATTCCCCGTTCGGCGTTGCGTAAAAATCTCAGAAAATGTTCGACTTCCTCGCAAGAATCAACTTCCTGTTCAATGACGGCGATAGCCTCCGCCAAACTCAAACCCGACCGATAGAGAATTTTATACGCCTTTTTGATAAGCCGCCGACTTTCAAGCGGAAGCCATTTTTATTTTTCGTCAAAATCTCTTCGTTCGCGGCAAATTCCCCGCTCGGCATTGCGCAAAAATCTCAGAAAATGTTCGACTTCCTCGCAAGAATCAACTTCCTGTTCAATGACGGCGATAGCCTCCGCCAAACTCAAGCCCGAACGATAGAGAATTTTATACGCCTTTTTTATAAGCCGCCGACTTTCAAGCGGAACTCCCGCCCGCGAAATGCCGACGTTGTTTAAGCCGACAACTTTTGCGGGATGTCCGTCGACCAAAGTATAAGGCACAACATCTTGAACAAGTTTGCTCATGCCGCCGACCATCGCATTGCGTCCGATTTTTACGAATTGATGAACGCCCGCCATACCGCCGATAACAACTCTGTCCTCAACAATGGCATGTCCCGAACAACTTGCCAAATTCGACATGATAACGCGGTTTCCGAGCGTGCAGTTGTGCGCAATGTGAATATAAGCCATCAACAGACAATCGCTGCCGATTCTGGTTTCGTTGCCTTCGCCGGTCGCCCTGTGAATTGTCGCGCCTTCGCGAATTGTCGTCCTGTCGCCGATAATCGTAGAACTTTGCTCGCCTTTGAATTTCAAATCTTGCGGCTCGGCACCGACCGAAGCGAATTGAAAAACTCTGCAATCTTTTCCTAGCGTCGTCCATCTTTCTATAACTGCATGCGGACCGATAATCGAGCCGTCGCCAATTTCAACTTCGTCGCCAATCACGCAGTAAGGACCGATTGTGACATTTTCTCCGAGCCGTGCGCTTTCGGAAATGACCGCGCTCGGATGAATTTTTGTACCGATATTCGCGTTTAATTCGTCGCTGCTTTCCAATTTTATCATTTTTATTACTCCCGAATTTTAGAGCTCCTCGCGTCCTTTTAAAACAAAAGTAAAATCGGCAACGGCAACCAATTTATCATCAACGTAGCCGTCTGTATGCAAAACGCCGAAAAGCCCGCGCACTTTGACGATCTCGGCTTTGGTTATGAGTGTGTCGCCGGGCACGACCATTTTTTTGAATTTGATATTGTCCATGCCGCCGAAAAGTGCAATTTTCCCGCGATGTTCTTCGGGATAAAGCATTGCCACGCCGCCGACTTGTGCCATTGCCTCAAGCTGAAGGACGCCCGGCATTATCGGATGTCCGGGAAAATGTCCCGCAAATTGCGGTTCATTCATCGTGATATTTTTTAAGCCCGTCGCCGATTTGAACGGATCTATTTCCAAAATCCTGTCCACCAAAAGCATCGGCGGGCGGTGCGGCAAAATTTTCATGATGTCTTCGATTTCCAATACCATCTATATCGCTCCTTTTTAACAATTAGGAATTAGGAATTATGAATTAGGAATTTTGGAATTGTTATCCCTAATTCCACATTCCACATTGCCTTTTGAAGTCTGCATAAATTTTTTTCGCAAGTTGAGTGTTGAGGGCATGTCCCGAAGCCGCCGCCACAATATGACATTTCAAAACTCCCGCAAGGCGCATGTCGCCGATAACGTCCAAAATTTTGTGGCGAACCAATTCATCGGGATAATTCAATTTGTTGAGCCAGCCCTCGTCATTGTAGACGATAACATTTTCAATCGTGCCGCCGAGTCCGAGCCCCATTGCGCGGAGCGCGTCAATTTCTTTTTCGTAAGCGATTGTCCGCGCAGGCGCAATTTCTTCCGCATAAATTTTTTCGGTTATCTCAAAGTCGCCGTATTGAATGCCGATTAACGGATGGGGATTGACAGAAACAAAACTCACGCGAAAACCTTCGTAGGGCAGAGCCATAATGAATCGCTTGCCTTCTTCGCCGTCGACGCGATAAATTTTTTCGACACGAATAATTTTTCTCTCCGCGTCCTGTTCGATGAGCCCCGCTTCTTGAATCATTTTAAAAAAGTCAATGGAGTTGCCGTTGAGGACGGGCGGTTCTTCGGCGTCAAGTTCAATCTCGCAGTTGTCGACGCCGCAAACATTGAGCGCACTCATCAAATGTTCAATCGTGAAAACTTTCGCGCCGTTTTCTTCCAAAGTCGTTGCTCTGAGAGTCGCCGTAACATTTTCTGCCGTCGCATGAATTTTCGGGCGCGAAGGCAAATCCGTTCTCAAAAAAATTATCCCGCCGTCAACTTCGCCGGGATTTATCGCGAGCCGAACTTTTTTGCCCGAATGGAGCCCGACGCCGACGCAGGAAATTTTATTTTTTAAAGTCCGCTGTCTTTGCAACACCAAACCTCCTTTCAGAAAAAAATTCGCGGCTATTATACCATTAATGACTTTTAACGTCGATAAATTTTTTGTCAGGAATCGGGCGTCTTGACTCCAAAAATTTTTTGGGCGGGCAAAAGAAAAGTTTGATATTGACAGGGCAAAAACTTTTTATTACAATCGCGTCTATATGGCGGCTTGCCTGTGTTTCCATCAGCCCCGGACATATGCACCCACCAATCAAAAAAAATTTTGGAGGAATCTTCATGAAAGATACGTTCATGGCAAAGGCGGGCGACGTCGAGAAGAAATGGTATCTCGTCGACGCCGAAGGCAAAACCGTCGGTCGCCTCGCCGCAGAAGTCGCCAAAGTATTGCGCGGCAAAAATAAACCGATATTCACTCCGCATGTCGACACGGGAGATTATGTTATCGTGATCAATGCGGCTAAAGTTGTTTTCACCGGCAGAAAACTTCGCAAAAAAGTTTACTTCCACCACACCGGCTATCTCGGCGGCGGCAAGTATGCAACGGCGGGCGAATGGATGAAAAAATATCCCGAACGCGTCATTGAACACGCCGTCAAAGGCATGTTGCCGAAAAATAAACTCGGCGCGGATTTGTTCAGAAAGTTGCACGTCTTCGCGGACGACAAGCATCCGCACGCCGCGCAGAAACCCGAAGAACTTAAATTTTGAAACGCGCTAAGGAGAGGATAACATGGCACAAGTAAGCTACTACGGCACAGGTCGCCGCAAAAGTTCAATCGCCCGCGTTCGTTTGGTTCCGGGCGACGGCAAAGTTACGATTAACAATCGCACAATGGAAGAATATTTCGGTTTGAAGACTTTGGAGCTGATTGTTCGTCAGCCGCTCGTCTTAACCGAAATGAACGATAAATATGATGTAATTGCTTCCGTCAAAGGCGGCGGCACTTCGGGACAGGCAGGCGCGATTCGTCACGGCATTACCCGCGCTCTCATGGAGCTCGACGCCGACCTTCGCCCCGCGCTCAAAAAAGCCGGCTTCGTCACTCGCGACCCGCGTGAAAAGGAACGTCGCAAATACGGTCTCAAAAAGGCGCGCAAGGCTTCCCAATTCTCGAAACGTTAATCAGAAAATACGGCTCCCGCTCGCAATGCGGGAGTTTTTTTTAGCCGAGAATTCTTGACACTGCCCGCCGCTTGATATATATTAGCTGAAATTTATCTATGAAATTTCACTGAAATTTTTTGGAGGATTTATGAAAAAGTTTTTGCTCGCAATGTTGATCTTTTTGTTGGCGACGGCGGGATTTATTTTTTGGCTTTTTGAACGAGACGCCGCCGGCGTTCCGATTTTGGTATATCATCGCGTCAGCGACTCAGATGATAATCCGCAAACCCTGAAGGTTGCCGATTTCGACGCGCAGATAAAATTTTTAATCGATAACGGCTACAAAGTCATAATGCCCGACGATCTCCTTGACGCTTGGGAAAATGATAAAGCTCTGCCCGATAAACCCGTGCTGATAACTTTCGACGACGGGCACGAAGATATTTATAAAAATGTCTTTCCGATTTTGCAAAAGTACAACGTGCGGGCAACGGTTTTTCTCGTGACGGATCACATCGGGCTTGAAGGATATTTGACTTGGGATTTGGTTCGCGCCCTTCAAAACGGCGGCTTCATAGATTTTGAAAGTCACACGAAAAGTTACAAGACTTTGACGCAACTGCGCGGCGATAAACTCTGGAATGAAATTTACGGCTCAAAGCAGGCGATTGAATGGGCTTTGAATAAACCCGTCAAATTCATTGCTTATCCCGGCGGAAAATACAGCGTCGAGGCGGAAGAGACTTGCAAGGAATGCAATTTCCGCGCAGGTTTCATTGAAGATTACGGGCTTGCCAAAAACGAGACGGATCATTTTGTTTTGACGAGAATTCCCGTGCTCGGCTCCAATTCGCACACGCTTTTTAGATTTCAACTTCGCTTGAAAGGCTCGCCTATTTTTGCGCCGATTAATCGTTTTAAAGAAGATATTGCTGAAGGCAACCCCGAAGTTGCCGATTTAATTTTTATTCCATAAGGGAAATGGGAAATGGGAGAAGGGAAAAGAGAAAAGAGTTTTGAACTTTTCCCTTTTCCCATACCCCTTTCCCCTCAAAAGGAGACGCAATGGAAAATTTTTCAGCTTTAACAACGGAGAAAATAAATCCCGCAACGATTAATATCGACAAGTGCTCGACGCTTGAGATGGTCAAATTAATCAACGACGAAGATAAAAAAGTTGCGGCGGCTGTCGAAAATGTTTTGCCCGAAATTGCGCGGGCGGTTGACGTTATAGCCGAAAGTTTTTCACGCGGCGGCAGATTGTTTTATATCGGCGCGGGAACTTCGGGGCGGCTCGGAGTTTTGGACGCTTCGGAATGCCCGCCGACTTTCGGAGTTTCGCCCGACATGGTTCAAGGTTTGATAGCGGGCGGCGAAGGTGCTTTGATTAAAGCCGTCGAAGGCGCGGAGGATAATCGTTCGCTCGCCGAAAAAGATTTGTCCGCTAAAAATTTCTGCGCGGAAGATATTTTGGTTGGAATAACGGCTTCGGGCAGGACGCCTTACGTTTTGGGCGGCGTTGACTTTGCAAAAAAAATCGGCGCGAAAACTGTCGGAGTTTCTTGTGTTGAAAATTCTGCGCTGGCAAAAGTTGTCGACATTGCGATAACGCCGATAACGGGCGCGGAGGCTTTGACGGGCTCGACGCGCATGAAGGCGGGCACTGCAACCAAAATGATCCTCAACATGTTGACGACGGCGGCAATGATAAAAATCGGAAAAGTGCGCGGAAATTTGATGGTTTGTGTTCAGGCAACCAACGACAAGCTTCGCGACCGCATTAAGAGAATAAATTTAGGAACTAGGGACTAGGAACAAGGAACTAGTTCACGATTCTTATTCCCTAGTTCCTAGTTCCTATTTACTAGTTCCTATCAAAGGAGATAATTTTATGCAGAACGGTATATCGATTTACGCAGGGCTCGATTACGACGGCGAAGAAAATCTTTCGCTGATTGAGACGGCGGCGGAAATGGGTTTCAAACGCCTTTTCACTTCCGCGCAGATTCCCGAAGCAACCGACAACGAAACTTTTCAAGAAGATTTGGCGGACATTTTGACAACCGCAACTCTCAACGGCTTTGAAATTATTCTCGATGTCAACGCCGAAAATTTTTCCGAATACAACTTCGACGGAATAACGCTCCGACTTGACGACGGCTTTGACGCCGAGCAAGTCGCCGAGATAAGTCATTCCAGAAAAATTATGTTGAACGCCTCGACCGTCACGGAAGATTTTTTAAATGATCTGCTCGGCAAGGGCGCGAATTTCGACAACATTTCTGCCCTGCACAATTTTTATCCGCATCCCTGCACGGGGCTTGACACTTATTTTTTCAGCAATCAAAATCTCATTCTTCATGACTTCGGAATTTCTGTCGGCGCATTTATTCCGAGTAAGGACGGCAAGCGGCGGCTTCCTCTGCGCGAAGGGCTTCCGACTCTTGAAGACTGCAGAAATTTTTCCACAGATTTATCCGCGAGATTTTTGGCGGCTCTCGGCACCGATTTTATAATTATCGGCGACGGACAACCGACTCGCGAAGAACTTCAGGCATTGGCGGCGATTCAAAGCGACGAAGTTATTTTGCACGCTCAACTTCTCAGCAATAATTTGACGACCGCCGAAATTTTATGCAAACATTTTACGCGCCGCGCAGACGTCGCAAAATCCGTGATTCGTGCGGCGGAAGGAAGGAGGTATCTTAAAGAAGTCGGCGGAAATATTCCGTCCGATAATTTGCCGATTGAACGCAGTTTCGGAGACATAACCGTTGACAACGACGGCTTCGGACGATATGCGGGCGAAGTTCAGATTGTTCAAGACATTTTGCCCGCCGATGAACGCGTCAACATTGCGGCACATATTTTGGAGGAAGAAATTTTCTTGATGGGTTATATCAAACCGCGCCAGAAATTTTCTTTTAAATTTGTCTGATTTACCTGAGCTAATTCACTTCGCATCACATTCCACATTTCGGACAGGAAACTTTTTTCTAATCAAGCCGCGCCAAAAGTTTTCGGTTAATTGTCTGAAGACATTTTGGAGGCTGATGCGATGAAATTTAAAGCTTTTGTGACTGCCGCCGCCCTTTTTATTTTGCTTGGCGGCACGGCGGTTGCTTCGCCCACTCTTTCTAAAAATTCGCGGGGAAATGACGTTCTGCTTTTGCAAAAAAAACTTTATCTTATCGGCTACGAGATAACCGAGCTGGACGGAGTTTTCGGCAACGAAACCGAAAAGGCGGTTACCGCCTTTCAAAAGGATCAAAAAATCAGCGCGACGGGCGTTGTAACGAATGTCACGTGGCGCGCTCTCAAAAAGGCTAAGGAAAAGAAGGGACGCGTTCTACCCGAAATAAAAATTGCCCCCGCTGTCAACACCAAAAAAAATTCTCCCGCGACCGTGCTTTACGGCAATTCTTTTATAACAAAAGCGCAGGGCGCGGCTCTGGTTGCGACGGCTAAAACTTTTATCGGTGTGCCCTATGTTTTCGGCGGGACATCTCCTGCCGGATTTGATTGTTCGGGACTTTTACAATATGTTTTTAAATTAAACGGGCTCACCATCCCCCGCCTTGCCGACGAACAATATTATCTCGGTCGTGCGGCGGAAATAAAACAACTTTCGCCCGGCGACTTGGTTTTTTTCTCGACGTATACTGCCGGTGTTTCTCATTGCGGCATTTATGTCGGCAACGGAAAATTTTTGCACGCCTCATCCAGTCGCGGCGTTACCATAAGCAATTTGTCTGACGAATATTGGAAAATCCGATTTGTCGGCGCAAAAAAACTTGTCAGCGATTAGAAAACTTTTGGTTGCGGCTTGAAAGTTTTTGTGGACTGATTCATAAAAAAAATATATGCTCTTCGCTTGAGGAGCATTTATTTTTTTGAAAGGGGTAAGGGATAAGGGAAATGGGAGAAGGGAGAAGAAAAATGGGAAAAATTTTTGTTGTAGGAATCGGACCGGGCGGGCTTGACGAAATGACTCCGCGTGCTCGGCGGGCGATTGAAGAAGTCGAAGTCGTTGCGGGCTACAATACTTATATCAAGCTGATTGAAAAAATTCTCGGCGGGAAAAAAATAATCGGGCGGGCAATGATGCAGGAAGTCGAGCGTTGTCAACTGGCGATTGAAGAAACTTTATCGGGAAAAAATGTCGCGGTAATATCTTCGGGCGACGCGGGAGTTTACGGCATGGCGGGGCTTGTCGTCGAAATGATTTTAAATCTGCCCGAAAAAAATCGTCCGCAATTTGAAGTTATCGCGGGAGTTTCGGCAGTCAATGCGGCGGCGGCGATTTTGGGTGCGCCGTTGATGAATGATTTCGCCGTTATAAGTCTCAGCGATTTAATGACGCCTTTTGAAGTGATTAAAAAACGTGTCCGAGCCGCCGCGCAGGGAGATTTCGTCATTGCGCTTTACAATCCGAAAAGCAAACGCCGCGTCACTCAACTTGAAGATGTTCAAAAAATTTTGCTGGAGTACCGAGAAAAAAATACGCCCGTCGGCATTGTGACGAACGCGGGGCGCGAAGACGAGACAAAAATTATTTCGACGCTTGAAAATTTTTCGCGGGAAGAAATTAATATGTTTTCGCTTGTGATAATCGGCAATTCCCAAACTTTCGTTAAGACAGGCTTTATGTTGACGCCGCGAGGTTATGTTTTATGATTCATGCCGAAAAAATTTCTGTGCGTGAAAAAATTTTTTTCGCTTGTGATAATCGGCAACTTTCAAACTTTTATTAAGGCGGGCTTTATGTTGACGCCGCGAGGTTATTCCTTGTAAAAAAAATCCCGACCGAGTCGGGGAAAAATTTAAGGTTCGATTAATTCTGCCAGAGTTTGAAAGAGATGTTCGGGCTCGACGGGTTTTGATAAATGCGCGTTCATGCCCGCTTGCAAACTTCTCTGAACGTCTTCGTCAAAGGCGTTAGCTGTCATTGCGATTATCGGAATTTTTTTTGCGTCGGGGCGGTCGAGGGCGCGAATTGTCTCCGTTGCCTTCAGCCCGTCCATTATCGGCATTCTTATGTCCATTAAAACCGCGTCAAAATAATTTGGCGGCGAATTTGCAAATGTGTTGACGGCGTCTTGACCGTTCGGCGCGTGTTCGACTTCCATTCCCCGCATCGACAAAACCATTATCATTATTTCCGCGTTGACGGGCATATCCTCCGCCATTAAAATTTTGCGTCCTTCCAATTCGGCGAGCTTTTTTTCCGGCTCGTCGATATTTTTTTGTTCAAGTGCTTGATGAAGTTCGCCGACAACCGTTGCGGCGAAAAGCGGCTTGGACATAAATCTGTCGACGCCCGCCGCTATTGCCTCTTCGACTACGTCGTCCCAGTTGTAGGAAGTCAAAATTATAATCGCAGATTCGTTGCCGATAATTTCTCGGACTTGCCGCGTTATTTCTATGCCGCTGACTTTCGGCATTCGTAAATCAATCAACAAAATGCTGTAAACTTCATGCCGCGCCTTTTTGAGAGTAACTTTTTCAAGTGCCTCTTCGCCGCTTAAAGCTATCTCCGCCGAAATGCCGACTTCTTCCAAAACAAGCTTTGCATGTTCGCAGGCGACAACGTCATAATCGACAATCAAAACGTTCATTTCGTCGACATTAATTTTTTTGCCCTTGATTGAGTCGGAAGTTTTTGCGGAATTGCGCAAGGTAACGTTGACGGTAAATTCCGAGCCGACGCCCTTTTGAGACTTGACGGAGATATTTCCGTTCATTGTCTCGACGATATTTTTTGTAATCGCCATGCCGAGTCCCGTGCCGCCGTAAGCATTTGAAGTTCCCGAATCTTCTTGACTGAACGGATCAAAAATTTTCGGCAAATAATCTTTGTCAATGCCTATGCCCGTATCCTTGACGACAAAACGGAGCGTCGACTTGTCTTCAAAGTGCGCAACTTGGCTGATGCTGAAAGAAATTTTTCCGCCTTTGTCCGTGAACTTAACCGCGTTGCCGAGAATATTAATCAGCACTTGTTTAAGTTTCATGTCGTCACCGATATAAAAATCTTCCACATGCCCGTGAATTTTGCAATCGTAACTTAAACCTTTGTCGCGGCATTGAACATTAATCATCGAATTAATCTGCTCCAACATGCCGCTGAAAGAAAATTCTTCGTGCTTGAGAATCATACGCCCGCTTTCAATGCGGCTCATGTCCAAAATATCGTTGATAATGCCGAGAAGATGGCGGGCACTTTCGCCGATTTTTATAAGATACTCGCGGATATTTTTGGGCAAATTCGGATCTTTCAGCGCAATGGTATCGAGCCCGATAATCGCGTTCATCGGAGTTCGGATTTCGTGACTCATGCTGGAAAGAAAAGCGGTTTTGGCGACGTTCGCTTGATTGGCAACTTCCAACGCGTTTTTAAGTTGTTCGTTTTTGGCGAATTGCGCCCGCTGAATTTTTGTCGTATCGCTTTTCAGCAGGATATAAAATTTGGCTTCCTTGTCGACAAGATAAAAAATAAATCGCTTGTGATAAATTTCGCCGTCAACGAAACAGGCAATGTTGACTTCGTAAGGCTCGCGAAGTTCAAGCGCATGTTCGACTTTCTCAAGCGTCAAGGCTTTGTAAATTTTTTCGCGCTCCTCCATCGTGCCGGTCAAGGCGGGAAAAATTTGTTCGTTGAGATAATCTTCGTAACGCCCGTTCCGACTTTTCGGGAAAATGCTTCCGCGCAGAATTTTGGATTCATCGCCGATAACCACGCCATAATTCCCGCCCACAATGTAAGTTATCATGTCGAATTGGTCGGCAAGTGCTTTGCTCGAAACCGTGCGGCTGACAATTTCGTTGTTGTAATCCTGCTCGGTTGCGAAGGCGATAATATCTTCCGTGTCGGAGTTGCGGCGCAGGGTGACGTTATAATTTACGTAACATTCCCGCCCGTTCGGACGGCGGCTGAAAAATATCGCGGACTGTGTATTTTTTCCTTCGGCAAAATTTTTCAGCAGACGTTCCTTGTTAAATTCCTCGATAAATTTTTTCCTGTCGCGTTCCAACGGAAAATAATTTGCCCTTTGCTCGAATCGCTCGGAAATTTTCATGCCGCGCAGATCAATATCATAAAGTTCGCGCCCGCGACAATCTTCGACAATATCTTGAGTGAGATTCAAGCGCAAGGCGGCAAGAGTATTATCCGAAAAATTTTCCAACTCGGCGCGAACGCCTTCATAAAGAGTTTTGGCGCGTTGCTCGTTCAATTTAATTTTTGTCACGTCGAAGCAGTTGCACCAAGCATATTGCACGCCGTCATCTTCGACAAAAGTAAAATGCACATTCAGCCAAATCCAATTTCCTTTAAGCGTCCGGTGTCTTATCGTCAAACTGTTTTTGCCCGACCGCGTGACTTTATGGCGGAAAAGATATTCGACTTTCTCGCAGTCGTCGGGATGAATATTTTTTTGCGGATCATCTTGATAGCGGGCAATGAATTCTTCTTCCGTGCCTTCCAACATTTCGGCGAAGTCTCGCGAACACCACAGCGGAAAATATTTTCCGTCTTCGGCAACGTGCATAAGGACGGCGTTATTGTCCAGCGAGTGGAAAACTTTTTCGTAGAAACTCGTTTTGAAATCCAACATTAAAAACAGTCCTTAAAGTTCGGCAACCAGTTTATCGCGAAGTTCTTTAATCGGCTTGTAGAGCGAAACATAATCCAAATCTTTTTTGGCGCGGAGGGATTCGGTTATGTCGGAGAGCGGTCCGAAAATCGGAGTGATGGCAAGGTTGCCGACAACGCCCTTGAGAGCGTGCGCCTGTTCAAAGGCGTCTTCGTAATTGCCTTCCGCAAGAAGTTTTTCAAGCTTGTCGAAAGAATCGTTCTTAAGCCCCATTCCCAACATGCGAAAATAAAATTTCTCCATGTTCATGCAACGCGCAAGCCCCTCTTTGGTATTGATTCCGTATTCCTGAAGTTTTGCAATAGTGAGCATATTTTTTCCTCCTTCGCAGGTTACAAAAAAATTACAACGCCGATTATAACAGGGATTTTAAAAAAGTACAAAAAAAATCGGCAAGCCGTGAAAAAATTTTTCTGCGCGGTTACCGATTGAAAAAATTTTTTTATAAGTGCCGAGAGTTAATCGATAGAAATAATTTCGTAATCCGAAGAGCCCATTTCGTGTTCCGCCATAGCCGAAAGTTGACGCAAGCCGCCCCGACTTTCTATGCGTTCAATTAAATCGTTTTTGCGTTCGTCGCCGAAATTGTAAATCATATCGACGGCGGCTTTGTCGACGGCAAGAATATCTGTCGAGGCGAGAATTCCCAAATCGGGCATAATCGGCGCGGTTGCTCCGACTCCGACGCAGTCACAATCGACGCTGAGACGTTGCAAAACATTTATGAAGACAATTTGCTTGCCGAAATAATCGCAAATCGCTTTGCCGCTGTCCGCCAAATATTCCATGAAAATTTCTCCCGTAAGCCATTCGTCGGTGTCCGCGAGCCCGTGAACTTGATTTTTGCCGACTTGCCCGCTTGCCATGCCGATAGCAATATTTTTCAGACTGCCGCCGAAGCCGCCCATTGAATGCCCTTTAAAATGCGTCAAAACAACAATCGAATCATAATTTGTCAAGTGCGAGCCCATTGCAACTTCTCTGAGATGAAAACCTTTGCGGACGGGAAAATTCACGTCGCCTTCTTCGTCAAGAATATCAACCGGGCAAAAAGTCCAGCCGTTTGTTTTGAGAGTTCTTCTGTGTCGTTCCGTCGTGGAACGCGCTCCGCCGTAAAGAGTATTTGTTTCGATAATCGCCGAGTTGGGAATTTGCGCTTGAAAAGGTTTCACCAAGTCGGGCGTTAAAATATTCGGTCCGTGCGGTTCGCCCGTATGAATTTTTATTCCCACCTTGCCGACGATTTGAGAATTTATTTTTTGATAAATCGCGATTAAATGTTCTGCGTCTATGTTTTTTGTGAAATAAACTTTTGCTTTTCCGTCAAGCGGAATTTTATCTGCCTCCGCCACATTTTTATTTCCTGCCGATTCATTTGAACAAGCCGCCAAAGCTCCCGTGAATCCGACGAGCCCCGCCATGCTTGCGAGTTTGACGAAAGTTCTGCGCGTAAGTTCCATTGTCACCGCCTCCCAAAAATACTTCGGCAACATTATAAAATATCAAGGCGAAGGCAGGCAAGCAACTTTTGAAAAAAATTTATACGCCGAAAAAAATTTTATTCGCAATGGCGCAGATGTTAATTCCTAATTCCTAATTCCTAATTCCTAATTAAATTACGCGCCGAACATGACGGTTTCAAAATGAAGTCCGCAACGCGAAAGATAATATCGTTCGTTTTCCACAAGGACGCGGTCGGGAAAATCTTTGTCGAGAAATAAATTATTCGGCAACTCGACGGGCTCGCGAAAATATAAATAACTGCCGCCCTTCATCAAAGTCAAGCGGTGTTGGCTGTTGATGTGATGCCCCGCCTCCTTCAAAATTTGATAAGGATAAAGCTCCGCAAGGCATTGCATCAAAGCGACGTAACGATTTTTTTCGTTGTCAAAAGGACCGTAACGCTCTCCTTCCAAAACGAAAAACAAACTCCCGAAAACCGTCGGCTCAACCTTCCCGAAATTTTCTTCATGCGGCAAAACGACTTTGGAATTTTTTTGCGGATAATTTTCCATTGCGTCAAGAGCCGCCAACATTTCTTCAATCGTCTGATTCAAATGGAGCACGGGCTTTTGATTTTTAAATTTCTTCTTCGGCGGCGAAAAAGTTTCGACGGGCGGCAACGAAAAATTTTCTTCATAAAGCGGCTCGTAAACTTCGATTTGCATTTTGGGATTTCGGATGCCTGCGCGGTTGAAAATGATTTTAATCGCCTTGACAATCTGCGCGGGCGTGCGCCGGGTTTCGAGATAAATTATCGGCGCGATTTTTTTCGGACATTCCATTTCGATAGTATTTGTCCGCAAAAAAAGAGTGCGCGTCGGGTCGGTACTGCAGAGGCTGTTAATCGTGTCGGGAAATTCGGTGTAAAGACATTTGACAGCGACGAAAAAAAGTTCCTGCCAATCGCGGACGGGAGCGCGTTCGCCCAAATAAATCAACGCGGCGGGCATTTCGTTTTCTTTTATCTCCTGCGACTTCGCTGCCAAGTCGATTATTCTTGTCGGCAAAAGTCTCACTCCTTTTCAAAATTTATTCAGAATCATTATAATCAACAGCCCGCCGAAAAGCAATGTGTAATTCGTAATTCATAATGCAAAATTAAAAGCGAAGACTCCAGCCGTTACAACGTCAAAGGAAGTCGATTAACAAGAGGGGCGGCATGGACGCCGCCCCACCACGCCGCGTTTGAACAGGATGTTCAAGCGGCGAACGCCTTTTTCTTTTGCTACTTTTCTTTTGGGCGAACAAAAGAAAAGTAGGTTAAAAAGCTTTTTCTTTGAAACCTTTCTTTAGTGCGCGAAAAGAAAGGGTTAATCCACGCAGGGAAAAACGGGAGAATCAAAATATTTTCCGACAATTTTAACCGCACAATATTCGCCGCACATACTGCAAGCCGTTTCTCCGATTTTATTTCTCGCGCCGCGTTTTTTCTTCGCAAGTTCGGGATCAATCGCAAGAGAAAGTTGTTCGTCCCAATCCAAAACTTTTCTGGCACGAGCCATTTTCAAATCCCATTCGCGAGCATTTTTCACGCCCTTAACCAAATCGGCGGCGTGTGCGGCAATTCGCGAAACAATCACTCCGTCATGAACGTCCTCAATCGTCGGCAAGCAGAGATGTTCGGCGGGCGTCACGTAACATAAAAAATCTGCGCCGCTTATCGCCGCCAACGTTCCGCCAATCGCCGCCGTTATGTGATCGTAACCGGGCGCAATATCCGTTACCAAAGGACCGAGAACATAAAACGGCGCATTCCTGCAAAGTCTCTTCTCCAATTTCATGTTCGCTTCGATTTGATCGTAGGGAACATGTCCGGGACCTTCAACCATAACTTGAACGCCGCGTCGCCAAGCTCTGTCAACCAAATCGCCCAAAGTTATCAGCTCGGTTAATTGCGCTCTGTCCGTCGCGTCAGCAATGCAACCGGGACGCATCCCGTCGCCCAAACTTATCGTCACGTCATATTTCGCGCAGATGTCCAAAATATCATCGTAGCGTTCAAACAGCGGATTTTCTCTTTCGTTATGAAGAATCCAGCCCGCAATAAAACTTCCGCCGCGACTTACGATATCCATTTCGCGTTTCTGCGTGCGAAGTTTTTCAATCGCCGCCCGCGTCACGCCGCAATGCAACGTCATAAAATCCGCGCCGTCTTTTGCTTGAGTTTCAATCGTTCGGAGCAAATCTTCTTCCGTCATTGAAACAATCGCGCCGTGATTTTTAATCGCCTCAACCGTCGCTTGGTAAATCGGAACCGTCCCGACCATTATCGGCGAATGTTCGATAATTTTTTTGCGCGAAAGATCAATGTTGTTGCCCGTGCTCAAATCCATAACCGAATCTGCGCCGCATTTAATCGCCTCGTCCAATTTCAAAAGTTCGGGCTCAATGTCGGGAAAAGTGCTCGACGTGCCGATATTCGCATTGACTTTCGTCCGCAAGCCCGTGCCCACGCCGCATGGTTTCAAATTTTTGTGATTGACATTCGCGCAAATCGCAATGACGCCTTGCGCCACGCCTTCGCGAATTTTTTCGATGGGAATTTTTTCTTCTTCCGCTACGATTTTCATCGCGTCAGAAATTTTGCCCTCGCGAGCCAGTTGCATTTGTGTTGACATAAATTTTTCCTCCAAAAAATTTTTTAAAAGATATGAATCTAGCAATGCGCAGCGTTGCGTACAATCGCGGCGAGTTCCTACGCCTAAATTAAACGGCAAGGCGCGACCGCTGTTCCCCCGCTTTTAAAGCGGGTTAAAACGCTTGACGACCAAGCCCGCAATAACCGCGCCGCAGACCGTCGAGATTAAAAACGGCGTGACGTAAAAATAAAATGCCACGTCACCCGCATTTTTTCCCAAAATAAAAATCGCTATCGGATAAGCCGCAAGCCCGCCGATTATCCCCGTGCCGAACGCCTCTGCAATAACCGTCAGCAAAATATTTTTCGTCCTCGCATAAACGACGCCGCTTAAAAATGCTCCGATCATACTTCCGGGAAATGCAAAAATCGTTCCGAGCCCCAAAAGATTTCTAAGCAAACTTGCAGTGAACGCCGCGCCGACTCCGTATTTCCAACCGAGCAAAACCGCGCAGAAAACGTTTACCATGTGCTGAACGGGCGCGCAACGACTTCCGAGCACGGGAAAAGAAATTAAACTCCCGACAACCGCTATCGCCGTCAAAACCGCCGCCAATGTCAGCCGCTTTGTCGAATTATTTTGCATAGGCATTACCTCCAAAAAAAATTTAGGGAAAGTCTCCAAATTCGGAAACCTTCCCGTTGTGTTTCAAACTTTTTCCTACGTCGGCATTATCCGAATCAGGTTCGTGGGTCGAAGTGCCTAACTTCCTCTCAGCCTGTCCACAGATTGCGGCGCGGTCATAACAGTAATTTCTTCCATGTCTATGGCGCGAAAATCGGATGCAACGTCACGTTGCCTTCCTCTCAGCCTGTCTGCAAGCTCCCCGATATTTAATTTTCACTTCGCCGTTCTTTTTGGCGAGAATTATTGTATCACGGAAATTTGATTTATCAAGGTTGGAAAAAATATTCACGGTAAAAAATTTGCCCTTGTGTTAAAATATTTTTCGGAAAGAGAGATGATTCAATGAAAAAAATACTCGTAAGTCACAAGAACAACGAAACCTGCGCGGCGGTGCTTATCGATAATGAATTGGAGGCGTTTTACAGTTCCCGCGAGGATAATCCGAAACTTGTCGGAAATATTTACAAAGGGCGCGTGAAAAATTTTTTGCCGGGAATGCGGGCGGCGTTTATCGACATAGGACGCGATAAAAATGTTTTTCTGCAAACCAATTCGCCGCAAAAATTTTCCGCCGAGCAAAGCATTTTGATTCAAATAGAAAAAGAAGCCGTCGGCACAAAAGGAGCGCGGGCAACGCTCAATGTGAGTTTGGCGGGGAAATTTTTAATCTTCCTGCCGACTCTCGGTTATGTCGGCGTGTCGAATAAAATTCAGGGCGAAGAACGCTTGCGACTTCATGCTCTGGCAAAAAAAATTCGTCCGAAAGAATCGGGCTTAATCGTTCGGACGGCGGCTGAAGGTTGCGAAGAAAATATTTTGCTCGAAGACCTTGCCGCGCTCCAAAAATTATGGGAGAAAATTTCGGAAAGATATTCCAAACGCAAATCGCCCGCCCTCCTCTACAGCGACAACGATTTGCTTGAAAAAATTATTCGCGATGAATTTACGGCGGACGTTGAAATTTTCGTTGACAACTTGAAAATTTTTCGGCGGCTCCAAGAACTTATTCCCGACGCGAAAATTATTTTTCATGACGACTCCGCGCAGATTTTTGAATCGTTCGGCATTGCGGAAGAAATTTCCAATCTTAACAAGCGCGAATTGCCTTTGCCGAGCGGCGGACAAATTGTTATCGACAAAACCGAAGCTTTGATTGCCATCGACGTGAACACCGGAAAATTTATCGGGCGAAGCAATTTCGACGAAACAATTTTAAAAACAAATCTTGAGGCGGCGGAACTGATTCTTAAACAGCTTAAACTTCGAGATCTCGGCGGGATTATCGTTGTCGATTTTATCGACATGGGAAACGACGCGCATAAAAAATTTTTAATGAACTTTTTGCGCGAACGGGCTCAACACGACAGAAACAAAACAAAAATCGTTGACATGACGCCGTTGGGTTTGGTTGAAATTACTCGCCACGGTTCCCGTCGTTGAATTATTGACATAAAAAAATCTCCGCCTTACAATCGACGGAGATTTTTTGTTGGGAGAAGTTTTTATGGAAGGGAAAAACAACGGCGCAGTAAAAGATTTGACGGTCGGAGAACCTGCGCGGCTAATTTTTTATTTCACGTTGCCGTTATTGGCGGGGAATGTTTTTCAGCAACTGTTCGGCTTTGTCGACACGCTGATAGTCGGACGATTTTTGGGCGTCGAAGCATTGGCGGCGGTCGGTTGCACGGGCTCTTTAATGTTTTTGATGCTTGGTTTTGTCGGCGGCATGACAAGCGGTTTTTCAATTTGCACGGGACAAAGTTTCGGCGCGAAAGATTTTGACGGCGTGAGGAAAAGTGCGGCAATTTGTATCGCATTGAGTTTTGCCGCCGCGATTGTCTTAACGATTATCGGCGTGACTTTTTGCCGAGATTTATTAATCGCAATGGATACTCCGCCCGAAATTCTCGACGGCGCATATGATTTTATTTCAATCGTCTACGGCGGCATTGTAATGTTCATTTTCCTGCAGATGCTTACGAATTTAATTCGCGCACTCGGCGACAGCAAAATGCCGACGGTGATTCAGGCGACGACGCTTTGCATAAATATTTTGCTTGAACCGATAGCGATAATCGGCTTGGATTTGGGAATACCGGGCTCGGCGGGCGCGACGATTGTCGCTTTGACGCTCGGAAATATTTTGTGCATTTTCTACATAAAAAAGCGCGTCCAATATCTTCATGTTCGCCGCGAAGATTTTTCCTTCGACAAAAATTTTTTGCTGGAGCATTTGAAAATCGGCTTGCCGATGGGTTTTCAATCGTCGATAATCGCGATAGGCGCAGTTGTTTTGCAAATCGCATTGAACGGCTTGGGCTCGGTGGCGGTTGCGGCATTTGCGGCGGCGCACAGAGTGGACGGAATAGCGGTTATGCCGATGATGTCTTTCGGCGTGGCAATGGCGGCTTATACCGCGCAGAATTTCGGCGCAAAACAATTCGGGCGAATCGTCGAGGGCGTCAAGAAATGTATTTTCATGTCGTGTTCGTTCAGCGTCTTGGTTGCCATGTTCAACATTTATTTGGGCGCGGAAATTATTGAACTTTTCGTCGGAGCGGAGGCTGTGCAAGTCATTGAATACGGGCGATTGTTTTTAATCATAACGGGCGTATCGTATTGGTCATTGGCATTGCTCTTTATTTTCCGATTTACTTTGCAAGGGCTGGGACAAAGTTTGGTGCCGACAATCGCGGGGCTCGTCGAATTGGTTATGAGAATCGCCGCCGCAATTTTCTTGGTCGAGTGGCTCGGATATTTGGGCGCATGTCTGGCGGCTCCTATGGCTTGGATTGGCGGACTTATTCCGCTTGCAATTTCATTTTTCATGACGGCGAGAAAACTGCTTACTGTTGAAAAAGTGAAAACATAGTTGTTGGCGAGAAACGGGCGCACAGGACGTGCGCCCGCCCGCAACAGAAACAGGATGTTTCTATTGCGGGGCAAACGCCCTTTTCTTTTGCAAACTTTTCTTTTGGGCGCGCAAAAGAAAAGTTTGTTTAATTTACAAAAAGAAATTTGAATGAATCGAAGTAACGAGCCGCACCGAGAGAAAACGAGAGAAAATTTTCTTTTATTCGTTTCTTGGATGCAAGCAAGAAATGAAAAAACTCCCGCAACCTGCGCGGGAGTTTTTTTTCCAAAATTATTTTCTTAAAGTGTTGTAGCGATAGAAATAACCTTCAACGAGCATTTTACGCGCCGCGTCATCATTTTTATTCTTGACGACTTTAAATAAATCTTCGTGCGCCCTTTTAAGTTCGTCGCTTTTTCCGGTGTTAATCATGTTGCGAATGGTATTCATGCGAATTTCGCTTGTCAAAGTTCTGACGAGTTTTGCAATTTGTCCGAGTAACGAATTGTGCGCCGCCGTCGAAATTCCCTCATGAAAATTATCGTCTGCAATGAAAACTTTTTCCGCATTGCCTCTGTCAATTTCTTTTAAAAGATTGTTAAGATGCTCTTCCAACTGAAATAAATCTTCGGGCTCCGCCTTTTCCATTGCCAATTCCAAAATCCCGAAATCAATCCACTCGCGCAACTCCTTCAGGTTGTCGAGCGAATCCGATTGATCCAAAATTATTCCGTAAAGCAGAGGATTTATCATTTTGTCGGAAAAGCCGCTCGCCACAAAAGTTCCTTCGGGACGGCGAATATCCAAAACGCCGAATGAAACCAAAATTTTAATCGCCTCGCGAATTGAGTTGCGCCCGACTCCGAAGCTCGCCGCCAATTCCATTTCAGTCGGCAATTTGTCTCCGGGACGCAATTCTTTATAAATCATCGCGTAAGTCAAACGGTCGATAACCTGTTGCACAATCGACGTATTGTCAATCGGTCTCAAAAAATTCTTTTCAACAACCTCGCCGACTTCCATATTGGCAACGCCCTTTCTCTTAAGACTTTGTTTCAATTATAACTTGCAATCTTTCCTTGTCAAGCGAAGATATTTTTTTGTCCGCAAGCGTTAAGGACATTATCGAAGAAGATTTTGTCCGTTGCGGACATTTTGAAATCTTGAATTAATGCCGCCGTTAAATTTTGTCTGCAAAAGACGGGGACGCCGCAAAAGTTGTTTAGCTTGCCGATTGCAAAGCCGCCGATTAAAATTTCAGCATGAGATTAACAAAAAGTTTTCTTGGAGGTGTTTAAAATGCAAGAGGCGATGCAAAAATTTGGTCGCTTCCTCAGCGCAATGGTCATGCCGAATATCGGCGCATTCATTGCTTGGGGATTTATCACGGCACTTTTTATTCCTGCAGGCTGGGTTCCGAATGAAACTCTGGCTGAACTCGTCGGACCTATGGCAAAATGGCTGTTGCCGCTTTTAATCGGTTTCACGGGCGGCGAAGTAGTCAACGGACACCGTGGCGGCGTTGTCGGCGCGATAGCCACAGCAGGTATCATTGTCGGTACAGATATTCCGATGTTTATGGGCGCAATGATTATGGGTCCCATCGGCGGCGTTGCAATTAAAAAATTCGACGAGGCGGCGCAAGATCATATTCCCGGCGGCTTTGAAATGCTCGTCAACAATTTCTCGGCGGGCATTATCGGCGGCATTTTAGCCTGCGCGGCGATAGTTTTTGTCGGTCCGATTGTTTCAAGCGTTACGGACGGACTTGCTTCGGCGGTCGGTGCAATCGTCAGCGCGGGACTTTTACCGCTTGTTTCAATCCTTGTTGAGCCCGCAAAAATTTTGTTCCTCAACAACGCGATTAATCACGGCGTCTTCACTCCGCTCGGTATGCAACAAGCGCAGGAAGTAGGAAAATCTGTTTTCTTCATGATCGAATCAAATCCCGGTCCCGGCTTGGGCGTCTTGCTTGCTTATTCGCTTTTCGGTGTCGGCAATGCCAAAGGCTCGGCTCCCGGCGCAGTTATCATTCACTTCTTCGGCGGTATTCACGAAATTTATTTCCCTTATGTTCTTATGAAACCTACGCTGATTCTTGCAGTTATGGCGGGCGGCGTCACGGGCGTTTTCACATTGACTTTGCTTAACGGCGGCTTGGTAGCTCCGGCGGCTCCCGGCTCCTTTATCGCGATTATGGCAATGACAGCTCCCGGCGCGTACTTCGCAAACATTGCGGCTGTCGCGGCGGCAGGCGCAGTAAGTTTTGCAATCAGTTCAATCTTTATCAAGGCGACGGCGTCGGCTGATGCCGAAAAAGAAGACGCACTCGAAGCGGCGCAAGCCAACATGAAAGCCATGAAGGCGGCGTCCAAAGGTCAAGCGGGCGAAAAACAAGTTGAAGGCAAAGACATTAAGTTTATCGTTTACGCTTGCGACGCGGGCATGGGCTCAAGTGCATTGGGTGCGGCGGCTCTCCGCAAAAAACTTCAGAAAGACGGCTACAAAAATATCACCGTTAAAAACTTTGCTATCGGCAACATTCCCAAAGACGCGCAGATTGTTGTTTCGCACGAAAAACTTGCCGAACGCGCAAGTGCAGACTCTCCGCAAGCCGAGCACATTTGGGTTAAAGACTTCACCAACAATAACGTTTACGACATTATCAGCGAACGTTTGAAGGGCGGCGGAGTTGCGGCACCCGCGTCCGACGGCGGCGGCGAAGAAGAAACTCAAGCCCTTAAGGAAGGCATTTTGCTTAAGGAAAATGTCAAAGTCGGTTTGAAGAGCGTTTCAAAAGAAGAAGCCATCAAAGCGGCGGGCGAACTCCTTTTCAAGAGCGGCTATGTCGAAAAACCTTATATCGAAGGCATGCTCGCTCGCGAAAGAGATATTTCAACTTATATCGGTCAAGGTATCGCAATTCCTCACGGCGAAAACGCGGTTAAGAAACATGTTATCAAAACGGGGCTCGTCGTCATGCAATATCCGCAAGGCGTGAAATTCTCCGACGAAAACACCGCGCACTTAATCGTTGGTATCGCGGGCAAAGGCGACGATCATTTGGCGATTATCGCGAACTTGGCGACAATCACAATGGAATATTCCGATGAAGATTTGCAAAAAGCTTACACGACGAAAGATCCGCAAGTTCTCTTCGACATGTTCACGAAAGGTTAAAGGTTAAAGGTTTTAGGTTTTAGGTTTTAGGTTTTAGGTTATAGGTTATAGCTTATAGAATTGATTCTGAAATCTTTAGCCTTAGGAGATGGAAAAATGTTTTTCGGGAAAAAATTTTTGGCAACTTTGACGGCGGCGGCTTGCCTCATGGTTCCCGCGCAAATTCAAGCGGCTGATTACCCTTCGGCAAAAGAAGTTCAAAAAAAATTGTCGAAAGTCGACGGCGCAGTTTTTGAAATCGGCTCGCCCAATGTCGCTTACGAAAAGTATTTCACGGGCAAAACTTATCACGCGTCGCTGGCGAAAGATTCAATCGGAGTTTCAAACGTGACTTTCATTGACGGCGCACACACTTTCTGGCATAAACATCACGGCACTTGTCAAATCCTCGTGACGGAGTCGGGCGCAGGTTACGTCCAACTTTGGGGCGAAGAACCCGTTGAACTTAAACCGGGCGTTGTGTTCACGGTACCCGAAGGCGTCAAGCATTGGCACGGCGCGGCTCCCGGAAAAATGATGCAACATTTATCGATTATGCAAGTCAGCTCCGAAGTTTCGACGGAATGGCTCGAACCTGTTGACGAAAAATTTTTCAAGGCGTTAAAATAATTTCAAGGAGGGAGAAGTTTCATGAGTAAAATTTTGAAAAACATTACGCAAGCTGAAGTTTTGAGTTTGAAAAATTGTGTCGCCTGCGCGGAAGGACAAGTCGTCAGCAAAACTTTGATTCAAAATGACGGCGTCGGCATAACGCTTTTTGCCTTCGCGAACGGAGAAGGTATCAGCACGCACGAATCAAAAGGCGACGCGCTCGTTACGGCTCTTGAGGGCACGGGCAGAATCACAATCGCGGGAGAAAATTTCACTCTCAAAGCGGGCGAGTCAATCGTCATGCCCGCCGACACTCCGCACGCGGTTTACGGCGAGGATAATTTCAAAATGTTGCTCGTCGTTGCTTTTCCCGAAAAAATTTAGGGAGGTTACAAAATGAAAAAGGCTGTACACTTCGGCGCGGGCAATATCGGACGCGGTTTTATCGGTTTGCTTCTCAATCAAGCGGGCTATCACGTGACTTTTGTTGACGTTGCCGCTCCGCTCGTCGAGGACATCAACACGCTCGGCAAGTACAACGTTCAAATTTTCGGCGAGGCGGAGAAAACTCTTGTCGAAAACGTCAGCGCGATTAACAGCAATGAAAACCTTGACGCGCTCCTTGATGCGATTGTTGAGGCGGACATTGTCACGACGGCTATCGGTCCGAACATTTTAAAATTCATTGCGCCGAATATCGCAAAAGGTTTGACGAAGCGCGTTGCCGCGAATGAAACTCCGCTTAACATTATTGCCTGCGAAAATATGGTCGGCGGCTCGACGGTTTTGAAAAATTTCGTTTATCAAAATCTCGCGGACGACGTTAAAGCTAAAGTTGAAAAGTTAATCGGTTTCCCCGACGCGGCGGTTGATAGAATCGTTCCGTTGCAAAAGAATTACGAAAAACTTTTGGTCAAAGTCGAGCCCTACGCCGAATGGGACGTTGATTCAAAAGGCGTTGTCGGCGAATTGCCCGCGATTAAAGGCATGACGCTTGTCGACAATCTCGGCGCGTACATTGAAAGAAAACTTTTCACGGTCAACACGGGGCACGCCTCCATTGCTTATCTTGCTTATCAAAAAGGTTTGCCCGACATAAGTTCCGCCATGCGTGACGAAGACATTGTTGCCGCCGCCCGCGCAGTTTGGGCTGAAACTTCCGCGCTTTTAATCGACAAATACAATTTTGATCCCATTGTTCATCAAAAATACGTTATGACAACCGAGACGCGCTTTAAGAATCCCGAAATCAGCGATGAAGTTACTCGCGTGGCTCGCGGTCCGAAAAGAAAACTCTCGGCAAGCGACCGACTTGTAAGCCCTGCGATTCAACTTATTGAAAACGGCAGAAAACCTGTTGCGTTGGCAAAAGTTATCGCCGCCGCTCTGAAATTCGATTATGCCGAAGATAAAGAAGCCGTCGAAGTTCAGGACTTCATCAAGGCGAACGGCATTGACGCCGCGATAACTCATTTCACGGGCGTAACTCCCTACTCAAAACTTTTCGCGCTCGTCAAAAATAATCTCTGACATTTTAACCCTACCACACCCCTTACAAAAAATTTAACCCCGCCTCAATCTGAAGCGGGGATTTTTTTTCGGAAAAAATTTTAATCGAAGAGGAAAACGACTTTTAAATCCTTCAGAAATTTTGTTGCGTGATTCTCAATCAAAATGCGATTTGAATCGGGAATTGCAACGACGGGATTGCTGTTGAAATTTTCTACAGAAACCGCCTTGACGACGAGCGGATTTTTTCCTGCGCGGTCGACGTTTTTGACATCATCAACATAATCAGCCATGCCTTCGCGAATAACTCTGTCAATGTCCAGATTTTTATGTCCGTAAATTTTTGTGCCGTTGGAATTGCTGATAACGGGACTCATGACGGGCTGAAGCTCCAAACCTCTGCAGTCGACAACCAAGCCGGTATAATCGCCTTGTGCCATTGCCGCGTAATCTGCAACAGATTTTTTGGGCATTGTCGGACGCGGAGTTTCATAAGCGATTTGAGAATTTTGAACGGGCGATTGATAAATTTGATTCAAGGAGCCCGCTTGCAAATTTTGCGCATTTCTCAAGCCGAACGGCGAACCGGATTTTCTTTCAAGCGGCGAGCCGTAAGGTTGCGCAGGAATATAATTTTCTCCGTCGTCAAATGCAAATTCAGGATCGGGGAAAGGTTCGACGTTAGAATTTTTTTCAAAGACGGCACTCGCCAAAGAATTCGTAACTCCGAAAAGCGGCACTTGCATTTTTATGCGATAGCCGCCGTCGCTCAAAAAAGTTTCGTCAACAACTTTCGCGCCTTTAATCGTCGCCTCGACGCGCAATTTAACGCTGTCTTTAGTCGTCAACATTTTTTCAACGGTCGTATCGCCTTCGACGCGCACGCCGTTAATCATTTCGCCGAGCTTGCGATAAGCATCAGCCTGTGCGCCGCGTGACGCCAAACCTTTTGCCTGCGTGTAGTTAATTGCATCGGGCGGCACAACCGATTCGCCCGTTACGGTTATGACGCGATTTTTCCAATCGACGCCCTCGAAAAAATCAATCGCTTTGGACTCCGTGACACCCGCGCAGGTTGCGAGCAAAACCGCCGCCGCGATTGTCGTTAAAAATTTCGGCAACTTCATTTCAATCACGCTCCTTTTTTCCGAAAAAATTATCATGCCTC
>ERZ842401.954-NODE-954-length-42824-cov-24.697725_pt1 | contig 42824 bp, 41 predicted proteins | sample MGYA00521270_ERZ842401 | MGnify/ENA primary metagenome ERZ842401 (study PRJEB31892, sample SAMEA3878208) | bioreactor metagenome | biome: Moose rumen | place: Sweden | collected 2011-10 | study: EMG produced TPA metagenomics assembly of the PRJEB12797 data set... | reverse complement strand
ACAAGCCCATGATGATCTATCCCGCTATCCACTACACCATGGGTGGTATCTGGGTTGACTACGAGCTGCAGACCACTATCCCTGGCCTCTTCGCCATCGGTGAGTGTAACTTCTCCGACCACGGTGCCAACCGCCTGGGTGCTTCGGCTCTGATGCAAGGTCTGGCTGATGGTTACTTCGTGCTGCCTTACACCATCCAGAACTATCTGGCCGACCAGGCTGTATGGCCGAAGGTTCCCACAGATCGTCCTGAGTTTGATGAGGCTGAGAAGGGCGTACAGGCCGAGATTGACCGTCTCATGAATATCAAGGGTAAGCGTTCTGTTGACTCTATCCACAAGGAGCTCGGCCACATCATGTGGGAGTACGTTGGTATGGGTCGCACCGCTGAGGGTCTGAAGACTGGTCTGAAGAAGATGCATGAGCTGGAGAAGGAGTTCGATACTAACCTGTTCGTTCCAGGAACGAAGGAAGGTCTGAACGTCGAGCTCGACAAGGCTATTCACCTGCGTGACTTCTTCACCATGGGTCAGCTTGTTGCTTTCGATGCCCTGTCTCGTAACGAGTCCTGCGGTGGTCACTTCCGTGAGGAGTACCAGACCGAGGAAGGCGAGGCAAAACGCGATGATGAGAACTACTTCTATGTAGGCTGCTGGGAGTACAAAGGCAAGGGCAACGAGCCCGAGCTCATCAAGGAACCCCTCGAATATGAAGCAATTAAAGTACAAACCCGTAACTATAAGAATTAACGACTATGGCTAAGAATATTTCTTTTACGATTAAATTTTGGCGTCAGAATGGTCCGAAAGATGCGGGTCACTTTGATACCCACGAAATGCACGACATACCCGATGATACCTCGTTCCTCGAGATGCTCGACATCCTGAACGAGGAACTCATCAACGAGGGCAAGGAGCCCTTCGTGTTCGACCACGACTGCCGCGAGGGTATCTGCGGTATGTGCTCTCTTTATATTAACGGTACGCCTCATGGCAAGACGGAGCGTGGAGCTACCACCTGTCAGCTTTACATGCGCCGCTTCAACGATGGTGACGTAATCACCGTTGAGCCTTGGCGCTCAGCTGCATTCCCAGTCATCAAGGACTGTATGGTTGACCGCGGTGCCTTCGATAAGATTATCCAGGCTGGCGGTTATACCACCATCCGCACCGGTCAGGCTCAGGATGCTAATGCTATCCTGATTCCTAAGGAGGATGCTGATGAGGCAATGGACTGCGCTTCTTGCATCGGCTGTGGCGCTTGCGTCGCCGCTTGTAAGAACGGTTCTGCCATGCTCTTCGTGTCGTCGAAAGTGTCTCAGCTTGCCCTGCTTCCCCAGGGCCGCGTTGAGGCAGCCCGTCGTGTGAAGAACATGATTGCCAAGATGGACGAACTCGGCTTCGGTAACTGCACCAACACTCGTGCTTGCGAGGCTGTCTGCCCGAAGAACGAGACCATCAGCAACATCGCCCGCCTGAATCGGGAGATGATCAAGGCCAAGATGGCTGACTAATACTCACCCCATCCTCTATTCCTCTCCCCATCAAGGGGAGGGGGCAGGGGTGGGGTCTTTCCTTCTCATCTCCATCGCTCCAACGGTGGCAGGAAACATATTATTATATTATGTATTTGGATCATTTCTTTTGTATTATGAAAAAGTTATTTGTTCTATGTTTTGCATCATTTCTGGTTTTAGGTTTTCTCGCCTGTTCCAGCGATGAAGAGCAAGCCACCGTATATGATTATGATGAATTGCCCGCTTGGCTCGTACCTCAGGCCAAAGAGATGATGGAGTCTTTTAAGAACTTTGAGGGCGACCCGTCTTTACTCTACGGCATCAACCGTACTACAGGAATACATGGTGAGAAGGTATATCATATCTACCGGATTTATGATTCTTGTTGGATGTGTAATCTTTACGATGAGAATGGCAATTCTGTTGATTATACTGATGTTTTCGGAGATATTGATGATTTACGCAGCGAAAACTGGGTTCTAATCTTTCCTAAAGTGAAATGATCTTGTTTCATTGAGGTAACATTTGTACAAGGAAATGGAAACTGTGGGTCATGGGAACAGGCACTTGACCCTTGAATAATAAGTGAACTTCGGGTAAGTTAAATTGCCTGAAGTTTCTTTTTTCTTTAAATCATTTGGTGGTTTCAGAAATTTTGCCCACAAAAGGACAAGATATGGCAATCACAAAAGAAACAGTCAGAACACTTATCAAAGAGGGACAAGAAGCCTTTGCGAAAATTTTCGTTGCGAAAATTTTCGCATAAACTTTGCAAATTGTTTGTTAGTATCAAATGAAAGTATTATCTTTGCCACAAAAATGAAGATAAATGAAGAATCCATTTAAGTTTGGTGTACTTGTCGACAACGAGTTTTTCACCGATAGAAACGAAGAATTGAAGGAGGTTCAGCGAACGCTGGACAGTGAGAATCATCTGATACTGATTAGTCCTCGAAGAATTGGCAAGTCAAGCCTTGTGGCCAAGGCAGTCAAAGCCTCTGGACGACCATGTATCTCTCTTAATATGCAGAATATGTTGAGTGTCGATGATTTTGCCTCTAAACTATTACGTGAACTGTTCCGCCAGTACCCTATGGAGAGAATCAGGCACCTCATGTCTCACTTTAGATTTGTGCCAACGGTCTCGACCAACCCAGTGACGAATGGTGTTGATGTCTCTTTCCAACCAGTGTTGAACAGCATGGTATTGTTGGAGGATGCAATGGCTCTGATAGAAAAGGTAAGCACTGAAGACAAAAGGCTGATAGTGGTGTTCGATGAATTTCAGGAGATTCTCAACATCCGTAAAGGGTTGGACAAACAACTGCGTTCCATCATGCAGGAACAGGAACACCTGAATTATGTCCTGTTGGGAAGCCAAGAGTCAATGATGACGGAGATATTCGAACGGAAGAAATCACCGTTCTATCATTTTGGCAAGTTAATGCACCTGAATAAGATACCATACGATGATTTCAAGGAATATGTATCGGCCCGGTTGCCCATGAAGGAGCAGGGAAAATTGAATGATATTGTAGAAGAGATACTGACTTTTACAGGGCTTCACCCATACTATACTCAACAATTGTCGGCTCAAGTCTGGGACATGATGACTTACGAAGGGCTGGTTGATGGAGTTGTAGCAGAGGCTATAAGCAATATCGTGCGTACTCATGACTTGGATTTCGAGCGTCTCTGGCTGAACTTTAACCGTACCGACCGCTCTATCATGATGAACTTAAGTAAGGGCATCAATCCTTTGCAGAATCGCCAAGTGGCCACAAGTACGTCGTTCAGTGGAATAAAGCGGTTGATGAAGAATGGGTACGTGATACGTGTGACGGATTATGAGATAGAAGACCCGTTCTTTAAAGAATGGATAATTGGTTTGAACCAATGAACGCAAAACTTAATAATACGAATATTTCCAAAGGTCATGGGGACAGAAAGGTCATGGGGACAGGCACTTGACCCTTGAATAATAAAGGAATTTCGGGTAGGTTAAATTGCCTGAAGTTTCTTTTTTCTTTAAATCATTTGGTGGTTTCAGATATTCTTCATATCTTTGTGCTGTTAATTCACAGTTTAAATAAGAATAGTTATGGGAACAGGCACCAGGGTATGGGTGCCTGTTTTACACTGCAGTGGCTAAGGCTCCACCTTTATTATAAAAGTCACTCTGCCGTCACATAAAAACAGTGCAGATTTTCAGATACTTATATGATTTTAAACTAGAAATAGTCACTCTGCCATCACATAAGAACTATGCCCAAACAGGGATATATTGAGCATATTTCCGGGATCTTGAATTGTCTTCCAATTTGATTAAACCTGCACTTATAGTATCGGAGATGATACGTGAGGCAATTGAATAATTAGCAGGACTGATATTTAGTCTGCCTCTTAGGCTTTCATTTGTCATCTTCTGACCAGCGACATATTGCAAACAACAATGTTGATAACATGCCCTTATTTTATCCTCTTTGTTCATCTGGCGCATTGTTTGAGGGGCAAACATTGTTACTTTTGTGCTGATATTGTCTTTAGTAAAATCAGGGGCAGGCAGTTGATATAATTCACATTGAGCTATTGCTCGATCAACTCCGCTACCTCGTTCTTCACAAAAATTCATTCGCCGCATGATAGAAGCAAGAATTTCATTCCTGCTAATAGGCGTATGGTCTATAAATCGGAGGACATCTATTAAAGGTTTTCCCGGATTGGAAATCTCTATCCTGTTTTTAAAAATCTCTATCATAGGAGATGTGCCACCAATGGAAAAATCTTGATGTATTAAAGCGTTAGCAACAAATTCTCGAATTGCCTTTTCTGGATAGATTGGCGTGTCTGTTCGTAATGCCTTGCCAATCTCTTCATTTATAGGCAACCGTTCACTTATATAGTTGACTAATCCTTCAAATCCAATAGCATAGCCATATTTCCCTGTTTGTTCTTTAATGGCATTTATCCTATCGTTTCCTTTGTAAAAGATGACTCTTACGGCCTTCCTTGATAGCAAACTGAATTTGCTTAAATCCGTTGCAAAAAGTATAGCCCCAAGATTTGTTATATCATAACAGGATGCTCTTTTATGGATAAGACTTTCATCTGCCAACTTTTCAATTATCCCAGTCTTTGTCTCTGGTAATGGGATGTTGAGCAACTTAAATACAGATGGATAATCCAATAACTGTAGGACCTCATCTCCTGACAAGTCTTTCTTTGCAAGTTTTAGTTCAAAACTGTTATTATGAGTGTTTTGCCAAATCTTACGTTCCATCTCAGGATGATCAGATAGATGTTTTTTATAAGATCCTACACGGATATAAGCCGTTCCCTTAAATTGGTGAGGGTATATGAGTTTACCCTGCTTTTTCGTAATGTTGGAAATGTCGTTATGAATTTTTAACATACCAAGGCAAGTCGCTTGTAATCAGTTGCTTTCGTTCAAATTAAAGCAAAATTTAACTTTTTGAAAGGGATTTTTGCTATGTTTTGAAAACGCAGCAAAGTTACTATACGCAAAGAGCAAGACTTTTGCGTATGAGAAAAATAACATTTCCAAAGTTCACGTCTGAAATTGAATTTCACGAGACGTTCAGGACTGAGAAAGCGTGCATTGCTTTCTTGGAAAAAGAACTTTGGCCGAATGGACCAGTTTCTCCTTACGACAAAACCTCCAAAGTATATCGTCGCAGTGATGGCACATATAGATGCAAAAATACGGGAAAAAATTTCAACGTCAAAGTGGGCACAATATTTGAGAATACGAAATTAAGCCTGAGAATATGGTTTACTGCAATCTATCATATGTGCAACGAAACAAAAGGCATATCATCGATGCAGTTAATGAAAAACTTGCATGTCACAAAGAAAACGGCATGGTTTTTGAGTCATAGAATAAGAGAATGTTATGACATCCCCCTTGAAGAAAAGTTTGATGGTGAGGTAGAGATAGATGAAACTTTCGTGGGTGGCAAAAACAAAAATCGTCATTGGAACAAGAAGACAAAGAACGTACAGAACAGATTGTTCCGTGACAAAGTACCAGTAATGGGGCTGATGCAACGCAGCAGTGACAAGTCCTCATCCAAAGTGTATTGCAAGGCACTTAATGGTGTGTCGTGGCGTGACCTTACTCCTGTGGTCTTTAGGAACGTAAAAACCTCTGCTACGATATATTCTGACGAATGGAAAGGATACAAATACATTCATAAGGTCTATGAAAGTCACGTTGTGGACCACGGGCATGGAAAATATGTTGATGGTGATGCCTATACAAATACGATTGAAGGCTTTTGGGGTAACTATTGCAAGCGTCCAATAGTCGGACTTTTCAACTTTTTAAGCAGAAAGCATATACAACGCTATTTTAATGAGTTTGCTTTCCGTCATAATAATCGCAAAGTTTCTAATTATGAACGGTTTGATATGGCTATTCTAAACTGCCGTCATCGTCTAACTTACAAGGATTTAGTCAATGGAAACAAGAAAGCAGCCTAACAAGGCAAATAAACGTCAGGCATGGGAGAATGAAGATGGTTCAGTCGATTTTAGCATCATGATTCAACCTGCATTACATTTCGATGTTAAAGCATATAGAAAGCGTTTAAGAGAAGAACAAGCAGAGCGCAGACGAATAAGAGAGTTGAAAAAGCAGTATGGCTGTAAGGAATGTTCTTTGCACAAGTCTCACCGTGGCGGCTTTTGTAATGGTCCAAGTACCAATCCAAAGAGTTTAGGTAAATGCCTATATAAATAACAAATCATCAACTTTTTCTCAAATTGCTCTTTATTTCGCCAAACATTTCGTACCTTTGCACCGACGAATGTGTCTCACCCTCGTTAAAATCGCCAATTGAAACTCAGGGTCTATATGGAGGCACAGACGGCAGTTCATACAAGTGGACTGCCCATCTGTGCATATAGACGAGTGTTTGGCGATACTCTACGAGGTGTGACGGATGGAGCAGTCCACTTTTTTCGTTGTAATTATTAACTCGTTAAAATATCGCCTTATGTACACGTTAGATGAAATCAATGAAGAAGCAAGGGCAAAAGGATGGAAAGCCTTTTGGATTTGGACTTTGCTATGGGTAATTGTAATTTTGGGGATTGTTGTTTTTGGAACAATAAAAAATCCCGACATGAAAATTGTTGAGATAGTTTTAATGCAACTTCCGCTGTTCATTTTAGTGCTATTTTCTTCTCTTGCCTTTTATTCACTTGCCTATTACGGAACAAAGAAAAAACTGAAAGAAGAAAACGAACAAGAAGAACAGGCAAATCGTGAAGACCACTACAAACGTATGGAAGAACTCTTAGAGAAAATGAGTAAGGGCAAGGAGAGTGACTGAATTACCACATTCACTGCCCTGCTACATGCTTTCTCTTATTCAGATAGAAACTTATACATACAAACAAAATTACAATGCTTATGCGCAATTTCTCAATCACCAACTTAGAGCAAAGCAAACGGCTCTATTATGCAGGTCTTAAACTCTCTACGGCAGACTACATTATTCAATACAGCATATCAAAGGTAAGCGGTGTTGTGAACGTAGAAGAAACACCTATCAAAGTAGAAAGACCATCCGACTTACAGAAAGCTGAGGATAACGATTCTTTCTCTGCTGCGTGGTCGCTTGGTAAACTCATCTACATGATGCCCGATTCTATACCCTCTGCCTACGATGAACATGGAAACGCTATGCCCGATGAATTTGCGGTGTTCAATCTCGTTATGGGGCAGAACTCTGTAAAATATGTTGCGAATAGCGAAAGATGTCGCCTAAAGTCTAACGGCTCTTGTCTTTTGGACGCTGTTGTAGAAATGGTCGAAATGCTGCTGAAAGAAGATTATGTAACCTACTCTGAAGACGAGGAATAAGTTTATCTATTTAGTATTTGAAACTTTGAGGAGTGCGACAAAATGACGCACTCCTCTTTATGTTAAGTGTGTCGTTCAGCGTAGAGTTCTAATAATTAGTGTTCTCGCCATGGAATCCTGCCATTTTGTCATTTTACCTCTAATGGCATACTATTTGTCAGTTTATATATTGGTGCATTAGGCACTCACGAGCCTATGATTTTCTAATCAGGATAACGTGAATGGGCTTCATTTTAGATTCTTCCCCCATGAAAACTGAAGATAAGAGTTAATTCACATGTTTAACAAAATAACACTTTTGCCGATGTACGTTAAAAACGTTAGTGGTTCAAGTAGATTTCCAAAGCCAAGAGGATACAATTCATGGTTAGACTATTGGAAGGCACAAACTGGCGAAAACCCATACTATTGCTCAGCTGACAATTGTTGGGGAACAAATTTGGTTGGTGCTCATGTCCAAAAGGCTTATAGTAATGACCAAAGTTGGTATATTGTTCCTCTTTGCACTTCTTGTAACCAAAGAACAGACACCTTTAACGTTAGCGCAACGCTGGTGCCTGTTCCAAGCAATCTTTAATTGAAAGTTCTTTGCTCACATCGTGCTGCAACACGATAAAGAGCCTTATCAAGCGACTGTCGGTATGCACCACGGCAGTCGCTTTTTATAATAAACGATGAAACACTTTCTTTATTGTATAGTTGCTATTCTTATAGCATATACAGCAAATAAGATTTGAGATTCAATAGCGAAATTATCTCAACCCCGATGTGATACGGAAATTCTCATTGGGGTCAATATCGTTTCCATATAGCGTAACAACTACCTCTTCAATGTAGGGTCTATCTGTACGTGATGCATAAGTGAATAGATATTCTTTGAAGTCTTTCTGTGGTATGTTGCGCTTTTCAAGTTCCTTTTTCAGTCGATTTAATGGAATAGACACCTCGCCACGGACGTTAATAAACTCTGCCCGTTTCAATGCCTCTCTTATTTGTTTTGAATAATTCATGTTCTTGCAGTTGTTAGTTTCAGAATAATAAACTTTGTTAAAGACAACCAGTCTTTCATCTTAATGTGTTATAATGATAGGAAAAGGACGAACAGATGGGAAAGGTGATGTCATTTCCAATTCGATATGGATAATGAATTAGAAATATTCATCGGTAGTTACTTCCTGCACACTTCTAAAGGCTGGCAGGTCGTGGCTATCTACAAACGTATTTTAGTTTAACCCTTACCATCATCTTTCTCCATCCGTTCAATTTCTTATAACCTTGCCGCCTTAAACTACGTCAAAATCCATTAGCAAGATTTAGTATTTGATTACACTTTTTGTAGCCACGCAATCCGCAACGACATTCAGATTATCCGAAATAATAAAACCGCCGAAACTTGTTTGTTTAAGCGGTTTGCGGAATGTTTAGGGTAAACTCATATACCCTCACCCTTAAATTTTACAGGTGTATTGCCTGCGGAGTCTATAATGAAAACTACAACCCGTTTACCATTTATTTCTATATCTTCATAAATGGCAAAATCTATGCGTGGAGAGAGTTGTGTGGCAATCCAGTTCTCTATTTCTTGATTACCAATCTTTTCTTGCTTTGGCTTAAAGTGAGTACCAATTATCTCATGCGTATTATCATCAATACCATAAACAAGATATCCCTTAGATTGTCCCATATATGCAGCACCATTGGACAAAGCAGATATATATTCACCAATTATTTGAGGGTTTGAATTATCTTTTTTAATTTCAACCCATTCACATTCTTTTGGCGACGCTTGAATATCAGATATAATAGAAAATAGTTCTTTTGTATCCATAATTATGCTTTTGAAAAGCAAAGGTAAGTGTTTTTTGCGATATTCCAAAAAATTCCTCACTTTTTCCATCTCTTCTCAAAATAATTTGCTATATTTGCAGTCGAAATTAATTATTGTCGAACCCTTTAAACGATTTTGCCGATGACATAGAAACAGAACGAAAGAACGCTACAGGCCGTCAGCATTGAGGCTCAGCCCCACGCGGCCACAGAGATTTTAATTTAACAAACAAAATTATTAACTTACAGATTAGCGTTTCTGTTCGTACTTATAAATAGATATTGAGCTTTCAGCTCTTGTCTCTCTCCAATTTGAAACCGCCAAAATTCAGCTACGGAGAGCAAGCAGTTCAGAAAGTTCACGTCCTTAGGGCGTGGACTGTTCTTGCTTGTTTCGTAGCATGGTTACTTGGCGGTACCTAAGTTGGAGAATAAGCATCGAATAGTTCCGCCTTTTATTGTTCCTATTTAAAGTAAACGATTATGAAGAAAAATCAATTTGGCGTTTATGCCATGATAATGATAATAACATTAGTGTGTTCATGTGATGGTGGCAATAATGATGAAGAAATGTACTATAATAATTCTTCGTGGTCACCAGGTGTATATGGTCAAATGAATAAACGTATTATTTCATGGGCAGGCATAAGTTTTTTTTACTATGAAAATGGCGGTATAGACTCTATTTATACTCCAAGAGATGCTTATCATATGGATGGACGAATGAAATTCTCCCCAGACCAAACAAGACGATGGGTCTTCGACAATACTCATTCATGGCGAGACTATACCTCAAAAATAGCCTTCAATGAACAAAAGTATATATCAAGTATTAGTTCCGTTTCTGATGAGTATGATGCTGATCAAGGTGTTGGGGAACAATTATTCTATTATGATAATAAAGGCCATTTGAAGCAGATTGTTTATAAGTCGAACGATGGTATATTTTATAGTGAACAAACAATTGTATGGGAAAATGATACCATTGTAAAAATCATGGAGGATAGTAAAGAATTTGATGAGGCCACATTTCAAGGTTATAAATTTGAATATAGTGGTGGGAAATATAAAAACGAATCTTATCAATTTGATGGTTCGCTGCTCGACACATGGCATAATGATGATTTGGAATCATTATTTATTTTAGGCTTTTTTGGGAAAGGCCCTGCTTATCTGCCAACAAAATGGACAAAATGGAAAAATGGAAAGAAAACAAAGGAATATACTTTCACATATGATTTCAATGTTGATGGTACTATTTCTCAAGGGTACATGTCAACGTATTATGAAGCTTATTACAAGTATGAATAGAGTACACAAAGTCACTGTGGGGGGCATGGGGACACACTTGACCCGTTAACAGTCAAAACCTCAGCGGATAGAGCGCAAAGCGTTTTTCATCCGCTGAGGTTTCTTTTTTCATGATTTGTTTGGGAGTTTCCAGAATATTGTGTATCTTTGCGACGTTGAACAAACTATAGCATTATTCTGATGAAAACGACAAGCGAATACATCGACCTTATAAAAGCACATTCCGACGAGATTTGCTCTCAGTTCGGTGTAAAGACTTTGCGTCTGTTCGGCTCAGTCTCCCGTGGTGAGCAGCATGAGGGTAGTGATGTAGATGTTTGTGTGGAAATGGAGCCTCGCATCTATCTCGTTGTCCGCCTTCAGAGATACCTTGAGCAATTGTTTGGGTGTCCTGTGGATGTCATTCACATGCACAAGCATATTAATCCGTATCTTTTAAAGGAAATCAATCGGGATGGAATTTACGTCATTAATTAAACGTGAAAGAGTAAAGAATACCTTTGAGCAGATTAACAATGCCATTAATCAACTTAAAGAATGGAATGCAGATGTTAACTCTGCAGAGGATTATTACTTGTCATCAAGTGGAATGCAAAAACTGGCTGCTAACTGTATGCTGATAGAGGCAATAGGTGAGGGCATCAAGCAAATAGATGAGATAACCAAAGGAGCATTATTGCCTGAACGTCCTGAAATTCCCTGGCCAGAAGTAATAGGCATTCGAAATCACATTGCTCATGGCTACTTTGACATCAATGGCTATTTGGTCTTCGATACGATTAAGAACGACCTCAATGCTTTGCAAGAGGCCATAGAATATTTTTTACGAACCCTTTAAAATGAAATTGTAATGCATACATTTTTAAAGACTTTAATGGGCACCTGTCCTATTATTTTGCTTGCGATGTCACCTGCGATGCTGAACGGAGGCACTTCTGCAAAGACGGTTACTATAAACCCGGAACAGTTGACAGAAATCGTATCAAATGCTGCAACAGAAGAAGCTGATGAAATGATGGCAACCTTCCCCGAGGTTCAGCGTACTCAACAGTCAGGACAAAAACTGCCACCTGAGTTTACATCAGAAAATATACAATATACAAAGAAATTCAGAATGGAAGGTAAACAATATACATTGTATTATCTTGATACAGAAAAGAAATTAAGGGGAAAAGACAATATTGTAACTGATATATATATGGTGCCTTCTGATTATAATCATATAAGAAAAAATAATTATCGTTCAAATAATCCTCCCGTAATGAGAAAATTTATATATCATGATTTAGGTGATCCTGAAAATAAAGATTATTGTTCAGCTCTTTTATTAGAAAAAGTATGTGATAAAAATGGAGATAACAGCAAGTTTATAAAACGTGAAGTTCGTCTGCCTGATGAGATTGCAAATGAAATAGTGAATTTATTTAGCGGAGAAACTCAATTTAGAATATTAGATAGAATGGCAAACATGTATACAGAAGTGACTACTCCGTAAATTAAGTTTTGTAGATTTTGGTCATGGGAACAGGCACTTGACCCTTGAATAATAAGGGAACTTCGGGTAAGTTAAATTGCCCGAAGTTTCTTTTTTCTTTAAATCATTTGGTGGTTTCGGATATTCTTCATATCTTTATGCCACTAATATGATTATCATGAGGCAGGGTTATACATGCTGACAATGGTTGTCAGAGACCGTATGCGTTTGTTTGGCACATAGATGGTAGCACAAAAGGGCGTAAAGGAACCAACGAGGCTCCTCACATGGTATTGTCGGAACTGGGAAAGCGTATCATAGAGCAGGAGATACAAAAGGTGCACCAGTATTACCCCATGGTAGAGGTTTTCCAAAGGCGAGCGCTTGGTAGTGAGTGCAGCTCTTGATGCTCATCTCCGACTATTGTTTGTACGTCACGTTTGGGAATGGGTTGGCAGGTGACCATCTCGTTACCCACGTAGCACAAGGCTCCATTGGTTGTGATGTAACCGTCAATGAGATGTTCGATGGCTCCAAGGTTCGTAATAATAACAGGTGGTCTGCCAGTGGCGATATACACCCGATGTCCGTTAGCCTTTGCCTGTGTCAGAGCAAAGATGGAAGACGGTGGTATCTCGTGCGTTTTGAAACTGACCAGCGTACCATTATATCGAAAAAGAGCGCATACCGCTTGCTCATTTTCTTTTCCAGTTTTGTGTCTCGTAGAGGAATCCTATGTAGCCACGCACCTTCAGCTTGTCTCCCTCTAACCAGATGGAGCATTTGTAGTCCTTGCCGTTCTTGGGGTTATAGATGCGGCCACCCTCCCACTTGTCTTTTTTCTTGGTCAGGCCCGAGAGGATGTTGACCCCCATCAGTTTCCGGCTGCGCAATTTCTCGTCCTTGTTGTGTATGTCCTTCGTGTCAGGACCCTTTGCCAGCCAGACAATCTTGCCGTTTACTGTGCCGTTCGACTCATAGATTTCCACTTGGGCATCACCGGCTTCGGTGAGCCACTTTCCCTTAATGTCCTGAGCATAGCCCATCCATGTAAACATGGAAAGGGCGAAAATTAAAACAAATTGTTTCATCATCTTATTTTCTTTATGTTTATCTTGTTTTCTTCTCATCATATGCTTTGGTGCAAAGATACAACATTTTCGGTAGATACTTGCTTAATTCAAGAAAAAAATGTATTTTTGTAGTGTTAAATCAACAAATCCTATAAAGATTGATACAACAGAAAGAATATATTTTATGGCTTTAAAAGTATTATCAGACCGCATCCTGCAAGAAGGGCGGCTTATGGAAGGCGGCATTCTGAAGGTGGACCGCTTTGTGAATCATCAGATGGATCCCTACCTGATGAAGCAAATAGCTATTGAGTTTATTCGTCGGTTTGCCGACTTGAAGGTGAACAAGATTCTTACCATCGAGGCTTCGGGCATAGCGCCTGCGGTGATGTTAGGCTACCTGATGGAGTTGCCTGTGGTCTTTGTGAAGAAGAAGGTGCCCTCTACGATGGAGTATTTCTATCAGGCCAGCGTGCGCTCGTTTACCAAGCAACGGTCTTATAACGTCATCATCAACAAGGAATACCTGACGGCCGACGACCACGTGCTGTTCATTGACGACTTCCTGGCTTTCGGCAATGCCGGCAAGGGCATCATTGACCTGTGCCAACAGGCTGGCGCAACGATTGAAGGCATGGGCTTTATTATAGAGAAGGAGTTCCAGCACGGTCAGGAGTTGTTGCAGAAAGAAGGCATCCGCCGCATCGAGTCGCTGGCCATCATTGAGTCGCTCGACGATGGTCAGATAAAGATTAAGGAAGATTAAAAAAATCACTTGCACTCACCGTCACCATAGACGTAGGTGAAGGCACCGCTCTGGTAGTCGAAGATTTCCTCAGGACGGAAGAAGCGGCGCAGCTCGATGGCAGCGTTCTCCACCGAGTCGGAGGCGTGTACAATGTTCTGCTGGTTGCTCATGGAGAAATCACCACGAATAGTGCCGGGAGCAGCCTCACGACCATTGGTGACACCGGCCATAGCACGTACCACTTTGACGGCATCAACACCGCTCAGGGCCAGAGCCACCACAGGCGAAGCCTGCATCGAAGCAGCCAGCGAGGGGAAGAAAGGCTTGTCAGCCAGATGAGCATAGTGCTCACGCAGAATCTCGTCGCTCAGTTGCATCATCTTCATGCCTGAGATGCGCAGTCCGCGACGCTCAAAACGGGTTAATACTTCGCCAATAAGCTGGCGCTGAACACAACTGGGCTTCAGTAATACAAGCGTTGTTTCCATACTAATTCCAATATTGTTTTAGGTTAGACATTAATAGCGTTTATTTATTTCACTTTCCACACGTTTAGCACGATTCCATCGAAGTGCTGCGTCCAGTCAGGCTGGCAGACATAGATGGCGTTGTTGACCCAGGCATAGGGGCTGTCAGCCGGTGCCTCGAACTGTGGAGCCGCCTTGAAGTAGAACTCCGCATTACCCTGAGCGTCCTTGCCGTTGCAGATGATGCCTCGGTTGCGCACGTGGATGTAGGTGCCGTCGTCAGTCTGTATGCTGTAGATGGCTTCCAGCTCCGTGCGGCTGCCGTCGGCACTGGCCAGCTGGTAGTCGGCACCTCCGTTCAGAATGGTTCCGCGTAACCGTGGCCCTTCGAATGTTCCGCCCGTTATGGGTATGACGATGCGCCGTCCGTGGGGTGTCTCACCGACGGTGTATGTCTGGCCGAGTGTTACCTTCAGCTGCATCATAAACTCGAGTTCAGGAGTCGCTGTCGGCACGTTGCCCTGGGCACGTGCAGTAGCCATTGCTGTCAGAAGCACCAAGGCTACCAGGAAAAGTTTTTTTGTCTTATTCATTTCATGTGCAAAGATAGTGCAAACTGAGTGAAATACAAAATAAATACACGAAGTTTTTATTTTTATACAAAAAAATGTTATCTTTGCACTCAAAATAATATTATATATTTATATAAGGAACGTGCGCATGAGACCTCAGTTGTACCTGTTGTTACTCTTATGCCTACTGTTGGCAGGGTGCCGTCAGCCTGCGACGGTAATGGACGACGAGAATGCCGTCTATTACTGGCGTACGGAGTGGCGGCTCGATTCCATCGAGGTGGCATTCCTGCAGCAGTATGACATTCATAAGGTCTATTGCCGTTACTTCGATGTGGTGATGACCGACGACGGCCCCATGCCCAACGCCACCATCACCTTTGGTGAAAACCCGTCACCCGTTGCCCAACACCTCATTCCTACCGTCTATATCACCGAAGACTGCATGCACGAGCCCCATCCGGGACTGGCCCGGAAGCTGGTGCGCCGCGTGTTGCAGATGAACGAGACAAACGACATTGAGGGAGTCAGCGAGATACAGATAGACTGCGACTATACCGACCGCAGCCGGGCGACGTATTACGACTTCCTCAGCGAAGTGCGCCGTGAGGCCGAAAGCCAGGGACTGCGCCTTTCCACCACCATTCGCCTGCACCAGCTGTCCATGCCGCCACCACCTGCCGACTACGGCGTGCTCATGCTTTATAACACGGGCAGCCCCCGCAACTTCGTGGAACGCAACCCCGTGCTCGACTTCCGCGATGTGCAGCCCTACCTCAGCCGTCTCGATGACTACGAGCTGCCCTTGGCGGCGGCCTATCCCGTCTTTCTCTGGCAGCGCGAAATCAACGGCGTGCGCATTGAGCACGAGGTGACAGCCGACGAGATTCTGCGCGTAAAGAAGGCTGTTGAGCATCAGCGGCCCGAGCTGCGCCATACCATTCTGACTTATCATTTAGACAATGAGAATATTAACCGTTATAACACAGAAACCTATGAAGCGATTTATCATCATTAGCCTCATGGCCATTACCGTGCTGCCCATGATGGGCTGCATCTGGATTGACAACCACAACTCTTACCTCTTCCGCGTCTGCAACGACGAGGATTTCAGTTCCCGCATGGACAAAATCACCATCAACAACTGGAAGGCCTACTTGGGCGTTACCAAAGACTACTGGTGGTTTGATGCCGAGGAAGTCATTAAGTATGCCAGTTCGCACGGCGACAACCTCATGGTCAGTTATGTCAATCACCTGAAGGACTATCTTGACTGTGCACGTCAAGTACGCTACGAGGTGTGGGACTATCCCACCAAGGAAGATATACAGGAGCGCAACCAGAAGCTCGGCGTCATTCGCTCCTATGCCCAGAGCAAGCTGAAGACCAAGCTGCGCAGTCAGCACGCCCTGCTCTTCATGCGCTGTAACATGATCATGGGCCGCCACCAGGAGAACATCACCTTCTGGGAGCAGACCGCCAGCCAGTACATAGAGACCGTCTATAAGGACATGATGCTGAACATCTATGCCGGTGCACTTTATAAGTCAGGCCGACTCGATGAGGCCGGACGCATCTTTGCCCGGCAGGCTGACTGGAACAGCCTGATGACGCAGTACTACAAGAAGCGTTCCTTTGCCGCCATTCGCCATGAGTACCAGCGCGACCCCAACTCCGCCGTGCTGCCCTTCCTGCTGCAGGACTTTGTCAACAATGCCCAGGAGGCCATTGACGGCTCTGACGAGCATGAAGGAGGCTTCGGCGGCAAGCTCTTCATTCGTGACATCAAGCGCAGCGAGGCAGAGCAGATGTGGCAGTTTGCCGGACAGGTGGTGCGCGACGGCAAGACCAACGACCCCGCCCTCTGGAAGTCGGCACAGGCCTGGTTGGAATACCTCTTCGGCAACAGGCGCCAGGCACTCAGCGACATTACTGAGGCCCTTTCGCTCGACGGCACCCAGCAGTCGAAGGACGTGGCACGCATCATCAGCATCTACATCAAGTCCGACGTGACGCCCGTTAGCAAGAACTTCGAGGCCTGGCTTGCTGACGAGTTCGACTGGCTCAGTGCCGATGGGCGATACTTCGCCAAGGACCGTCTCGTCCACCAGGTGCTGGTGCCGAAGTACCGGCAGGCCGGACGCGAAAGCACCGTGCTCGCCCTTTACCGCTCGGTCAATGCCTATCAGTATGACGACATGATTGACACCATGCGCGTGGAGAAGCTCATCAGCTTCCTGGACTATCCTGCTGCCAACCACAACAGCGCGTTCGACAACTACCTGAAGCGCCAGGCTGTTGCTGACGAGGCGGCGTTGACCGACCTCATCGGCACCAAGTACCTGCGACTCTGCGAGTGGCAGAAGGCCATAGACTGGTTCCAGAAGGTGCCGCAGCTTTTCTACCGCAATGCCAGCTATGCCGTCTATGTCAAGAAGCGCCGTGTCGATGTGGAGCCTTGGGTCAAGCGCCAGTGGCTCAAGGATGCTGACTACGCACAGCAATACACCCTCACCACCAACCCCAAGGCCGACTTCGCACGCCAGATGCAGAAAATGGAAGGCGAGCTCAGCGTGCTCTCCGGTCAGGCGCGCTATCAGCGCTGCTACGACCTGGCCGTCCGCTATGCCCAGGCCCACTACGAGGGTGACTGCTGGTATCTGACGCGTAGGTCGAAGAGTGCCTACATCGGCGAGACTCCCAACGAGGTGGATTTTGCCCAGAAAGCCAACTACTACCTCCGTGAGGCCGAGGCCACCAAGGACCGCAAGCTCAAGGAGCGCGTGCTCTTTGCTGAGTCGTACGTCTATCTGAATCCTGACCGTTGGTTCACCGAGGAGTGGAACGACGCGGCCAACGAGGTAGTGCGCATTCCCATGCCCAACACCCGGCAGTATAAGGCACTGGCCCGTCTGGCAGAGTTTGAGCGGCAGAACGGTTCCAGCATCAGTCAGTACGTCACCCTCTGCGATGAATACGTAACATTTTGTGCCAAATACAAATAACCGATGATGAAGAGAAACTGCTTAGCCGTATTGGCATTGCTCGTGGCAGTGTGCATGCACGCACAGACTGCAACCCGTGTCGTTGACTCGCTCCTGACTGTCTTTGACAGGCAGCGCAGCGTGCAGACGGCTAACCGTCTTTTCAACATCTTCAATGACGAGGAGCTGAGCGACGAGCAGCTTCACGCCACTACCAATACCCACCCCGACACGCTGAAGCAGCAGGTGTGGTACTGGGCTGCCGAGTATTACCTGGCTCACCAGAACTACGAGCAAAGCGTGGCCTACGGACTGAAGGCGCTGCCCCTTTCCGTGCAGAGCACCGACATAGAGGGCGACTGTCTGACGGCCGTCGCCATCAGCTATTTCCGCATGGGCGACTTCGAGCACGCCATCAGCTATGCCAAGCGTTGCAACGAGCTCGACCAGCGCGTGGGCAACCCTGACAACATTTCCTCGTCGTTCAACCTTATGACCGCCATCTTCGTCAGTGCGCGCCAGTATGATGAGGCCGAGAAGTGCATACTCCGCGGTCTGGACTTCAGTCAGAAGGCCAATAACCCGCAGCGTCGTGCCATCCTCTTGGGCATGGCCTGCGAGGTGTATAACAACAAGGGACAATATGACGTAGCCCTGCCTTACGCTGAGCAGGCATTAGCACTCGAGCAGAAGCTGCAGCGCAGTGAGAAGATTGCCGTGCGCCAGTCGCAGATGGCCGAGTCGCTCATGGGGTTAGACCGTTTCAGCGAGGCCAGGCAGCTGCTGTTGCAGTGCATTCCTGAGCTGCGGCAGAACGGCAACCGCCACTCCTTAGGCATTGCCTGCAACCAGATGGGGCGCCTGCTGCTGCACGATGGTGACAACAGCGGGGCTGCCCTCTACTTCGACGAGGCCCTGCAGATATTCCTCGACCAAAAGGACATCTTCAACGAGAGCCGCAGCCGGCGCGGGCTCTATGAGGCTCTGCGACAGACTGACCCGGAGCAGGCTATGGCGCATAACGACCGTTACAACCAGCTGCGCGACTCCATCTTCGACAACGAGACCGGCATGCTGCTCAGCCAGTATTCTGCCCAGTTGGACAATGAGCATCTGCAGGCCGAGAAAGACGAACTGCGAAACCAGCACCGCCGTAACCTCTATCTGGCTTTTGCCGTGGTGGCCATCTTGGCTGTTGCCACTTGGGTCTTCAGCTACAGGCGGCAGCACCGCTATCAGCGACGCATGACGGAGCTGACCGACGAGATAACACGCATACACCAGCAGGTGGCCGACATCAAACTGGCAGCAGAACCCAAAAAGCCCGATTTCACCGACCAGCAGTTCCTCATTGATGTCATTACCAATGTCAACGAGGCCATGCAGCAAGGTACGTTCAGCGTGGAGAGCATTGCCGGCAAGATGAGCCTCTCGCCCGCTACCTTGCGCCGACGGCTGCAGCAAGTGACGGGCGAGAAGCCCAAGGCCTACTTCACGGCCATACAGATGCAGAAGGCCGTCTCGCTGCTCCAGCAGGGCAGCCTTTCTGTCAATGAAGTGGCCGAAAAGTGCGGTTTCATCGACCCGTCGAGCTTCACCCGCACCTTCAAGCGCATCTACGGCGTGGCTCCTACCCAGTACCAGCCAGCTGAAGCTGCGCAGGAAGCCGAGGAACAGCAAACGGAAGAATCTTAAAACAACACAAATTATACATGGATGTATTATACATTGATGTATAATGTGTGTATCTTTGGTGATTTAAATGAGAAATATGGCCGTTTCCTACACCTTCAGCGAACTTTTATACCAAGTTCGCACATGAATCGTGTATCATTTTCCCGAGATTGCTATAAGTTTTTCCCGAGATTTAAGTTACTTTTTCCCGAGATTCTCACCCACAATCTCGGGAAAAACATATAAGAATCTCGGGAAAAATATATAACAATCTCGGGAAAACTTATAACAAACTATCGTCCAACAAGATAAAAAAGCACGCAGATGAGCAAGGAAAGCCCCTGCAAAATGGTTGGATTGCCAAGGGCCGCTCTCTCTGCGTTCTCCACCAATCATGCGCAGTCAAAAGACGCGTAGGGAAAAAACTCTTTCTACTCTGCGGCTCTGCGCGAGACAAAACTACATAGAATCTTGAATTATCCATTAATTGCTGCGCGTAGTCATTATATGATTAATTATGTGGTAAGTAACTACTCATAATTAGTTTATACAATCCTTTTTTTGACAACGAATTTAACGAATTACACGAATTGCTGCGCGTAGCATTAATTAGTGAAATTCGTTAAATTCGTTGTTTAATAAGATAATTGTGTTTTAAGTCCTGTCGTCCGTTGCTAAAACTACTCAAAAGGCAGACAAACGCCCCAATTTATGTTTTTTTAACTAAAATCTGGCAATTTCTTACATGCGACCCTGCATTTTGTTAGAAATTGTCAACAACCATGTCAAATAATCTTCGTATCTTTGCACCGACAATCATACTTGACGAAACATATTTATTCATTCATATAAGTTTAACAATTAAAAAATTAAGATTATGAAAAAACTATTTACCTCGTTAATCCTCCTCATGGCGGGAGTGATGGCGGTTCATGCAGAACAACATTTGTATGTGGGTGGAAAATCCATCAATCTGTCGTCAAGTGCTACTTATTCTGGTGGTGGCATAACCAGTGGCAGCGTATATTACGATGCAAGCAGTAAAACGCTTACATTAAATAATGCGGTGATTTCTGGTACTAACTGCTTAAGTGGAAGAGATTTCGACCAGATTTACATTAATCTCGATGGAGATTGTAAGATTACACCATCTACTAATGACTATGTCCGTTTTGACAATTCAAATGTACAGATTCAAGGAAATGGTAACAAGTTTACTATTGATTTTTCTGCTAATACAAATTCTAACTATTGCGCCTTTGACATCGAAGGCGGATACTTGCAGATTTGGAATACGATTATTGATTTTAAAGCTGGTGCAGGATCTGGTTTCTATGGAAGCTCCAGTTCTGGTAAGCTCCAAATGATTCGTGTCTATGGAACTATTAAAGGTGATGCTGGTGCTATTGAAAGATTTAAGAGTGTAGATATCACCGACGACTGCCAAATCTTCACTGAAGGTGCAACCTATAGTTCTGGTGTCGGTGTGGTTGATGCCAGCGGTTCGTTGGCAACAACATTGGAAGTTCGCCCGTTCCTCATGGTGGGTCAGAAGATAATACGCACTAATTCAACCACCTTTTCAGAGGGTGTAGCCAAATGGACAAAATCTTCCAAGACGCTTGAATTAACGGCTGGATTAACTACCTCTGGTTATCCTGTTGTATCCAATTTTGGTATTGACGGCTTAAATATTAAATGTGCCGACGGTTATACTTATAAAGCAACTAACACAAGTGCTTTTGTACTTTACAAGGCAACAAGGTTTTCTAGCTGCAATTCAGTGAAGATTGAGGCTTCGAATTCTGGTTCTACTGCCATCTATCCGATGACTGCCGAAGCCGCTCTCACATTTGACGGTGTTACTATGATGGAGGTTACCGGAGGTTATGGTATTGATGGCAACGGAACACAATCGGAACAGACAACTCTGACTTTCAAGTATGCCGATATGAAGGTTACTGGTTCTATTTGCGCTATGGGTCGCATAAAAGCCGTGGACATATCAAACTGTTGCGTAAATACTACGGAGACACCTGTTTTTTCAATGCCTCCGCGCATGGCTTTACTGACATCAGTGGTACAATAGCCACGAATGTTCTTATAGGCGTGCCTTCAACGACATATGATGTGAAAGTACTTGATAACAGTATAACTAGTCTTAATGCTACGAATGTCCTTGTTGATGGATTAACAGCAGGTAAAATCAGCTATGACAACAGCAGCAAGAAGCTGACGCTGAACGGCATTGCGCTGACAGCTCCGGAAGGAGTAGAGAGTGTAGGCGTTGAATCAAAATATCATGCTGTTGAAACCATTACATTGACAGGCGACAATGCTGTTACAACAAAAGGCACAGCTTTCGATCTTTACGGTGACGTCACCATTGAGGGTAGCGGTTCACTGATTGCCACATCTACTGAGAGCTCAGGTATCAGCATGACTCAATACAGCGACAATTGTACGCTGACGCTGAACGTTAACAATACGGTGAAGTTCCTTGGAGCCACCCGAGGCATCTGGGGTCACTCTGGTCACACCAGCGACCTGGTGTTGAAGAAGGCAGGTGATAATTCTGACTATTATTTCAAGGGAACCAGCCACGGTGCAGTCTATGAAGTTTCCGACCTGAAACTGACTGATATGGACTTCTGGTCAGGCTCTGACGGTACTCCTGGCTGTTATTTCGATGGAGGTTATGTCCGCCAGAACGGTGGTGCAACGGTAAAGGGTGATAACGTGGTGAACTTCTATCAGCTCGGTAGTTCTGACCGCTACGGCATTAAAGTTGGTGGTGTGGAGGTTACTAAATGCAACAGTCAAGGTGTCGGCTCAAAGTACATCACCGCAGGCGGTGGCACGGCTGTGACCTATAACAATACCAGCAAGACGCTGACGCTGAACGGTGCGACCATTAATACTGAAGGCGGTTCAAATATCAACTGTATTCGTAATGTGAGTGTTGATGGCCTGACCATCAATGTTGCTTCCGACAGTCGGCTCGAGTCAAGAGTAGATAGTTGGGGAGGCTTCTACACTAATAAGAACACTACCATCACTGGTGCAGGTAAGTTGACCGTTGATTATATCAACGATCCAAGTTACTGTTTCAGCGTAAGCGGCGGTTCACTCACCCTGAAGGATATCAATATGTCTATTGCAGGTGACCTGAAGGGTTACACATCAGCCGGCGACAACTATCTGTATATCGACTTGGCAGCAGGCAAGCGCGTGGAGGTAGCAGGCAGCGTCTATGATTTCACCGACATCACGTTCCGTAACGGCTCGAAGTTGCTGGAGCCTGAGGGAGCTTGGTACGACAATACCAACAAGTATGTTACTACTGGTAGCGGTAAAGCCACAGGCATCGTCTTCGCCGACAAGGACGCTACCGGCATCATGGGCATCGAGATGGACCAGAATGCTGAGGTGGAGAACATCTTCGACGCTCAGGGCCGCCAGGTTGACGAGCTGCAGCCGGGTGTGAACATCATCCGCATGAGCGACGGAACGACCCGCAAGGTCATTAAAAAGTAAAAAGGTAAAAAGGTAAAAAGGTAAAAAAGTAAAAAGGTAAAAAATTAAAACATGCTATCATGGGCGCCGTAGGCTTTGCTGCTTACGGCGCCTTTTATGTAACTTTTCAAAAAAAACATTCACTAAATTTGTGAATTCCAAAAAGAATCCTTACCTTTGCACACAACTTAAGAATTGTATGATTATAGAATACGAAAAAGACTATCTGGAAGAACTTTACAACAACGGTAAATGCTCAAATAAGAAATACCGTTTTCAAAAGCCCATTGTTACAAAATATCAAAAGCGTATTGATACACTGATGGCAGCAACTCGCATGGAAGATTTGTTTGTGTTCAATTCCCTCAATTTTGAAGCACTTGACAATGGCTACTACTCTATTCGTATAGACTATCATTATAGATTAGAGTTTAAAATAAGGCAGAAAGAGGCAGAACCTGTCCTTACTATTTGCACAATAACAGACATTACAAACCATTATCAATAAATAATAGAAATGACGAACAGAACAACTACACACCCTGGAGATGTACTGAAGGAGGAACTGGAGGCAAGAGGCATTTCACAAAAGAAATTCTCCGAAGTTCTTTCTATTCCTTACACCCAGCTCAATGAAATACTGAATGGCAAACGCCCAGTAACGACAGACTTTGCTCTCATGATGGAGGCAGCTCTTGGCATCAATCCAGAACTGCTCATTAACATGCAAATGCGCTATAACATGTCTGTAGCAAGACAAAAGAAACCCCTTTTGGCAAGGTTGATAGACATAAAAAAAGCATGTGCTGCGGCACTTTAACCCTTTGTACCCAAAGTTAAAAACCATAATAAAAAGAGCCTATGAAAAGATCATTACTCCATTTGGCTTGGCTGCTGACCGTGGCGGTGGCAGCACAGGCGCAAGGTCCCAACGGGACAGAGAACTACTACAGCCGTGCTAACGGCAAGCACGGTGAGGAGCTGAAGACAGCCTTCTACGAGATTATTAAGAACCCGTCGGTACTGACGTATAACGACCTGTGGGATGCCTACGCCATCTCCGACGTACACGAAGTAGAGGGCCAGACGCTCATCTGGGACATTTACTCCAACATTACGGCCTACACGCCGGAGAGTCCCCACAAGAACAGCTACGAGGGTAGCGGCCTGAACCGTGAGCACTCGTTTCCGAAGAGCTGGTTCGCCGAGGTGAAACCAGCCTACAGCGACTTGGTGCATGTCATTCCTACTGACGGCTATATCAACAACATGCGCAGTGACCTGCCCTACGGCGAGACGGACGCTCCCTTCAAGGGTTCTAAGATGGAGGCTGGCGTTGACGGTCCTCCTTATTATAGTAAGGTGGGCAAGTGCTCCATTGAAGGCTACTCGAAGAATGTGTTTGAGCCGGCCGATGAGTGGAAGGGTGACCTGGCCCGCATCTATTTCTACATGGCTACCTGTTACGAGTCGCTCATGCCCGGCTGGATCAGTCTTAAAAAGACCGACATGCTTGGCGGCAATGCCTATCAGCCTTTTGCCTCGTGGTGCTTCCCCATGCTGTTGCAATGGGCGGCCGACGACCCCGTCAGCGAGAAGGAGCTGTTGCGTAACGAAGCCATTTGGCGCCTGCAGGGCAACCGTAACCCGTTTGTTGACTACCCGGGACTGGAGGACTACCTGTGGGGCGACCTGTCGGAGGTTGACTTCAGCTACTTGGGCAGCGGTGCTCCTGCCGACTTGGAGCCGGTAGTGGCCACGTCGGGTGACATCAGTCTGAACAAGAGTACCTTTGGCGTTGACTGGACGGGTAACAACCCGAAGAACACCCGCAGCTACTGGGAGCGTTACCCGCTGATGACAGAGAAGAACGGCGTCACCGTAACCTACAACTATGGCATAGAGGGCCAGAACATGTATGCCAACGACTCGCAGATACGTCTGTATAAGTACAACACGCTGACCTTCCGCACTGATGCGAACGAAATGACCAGCATCACGTTCACCGTGGTGAAGAACGACAGCGGAAAGGAGTTCATCCCCTCGACGGGCACTATGGAGGGCAACACCTGGACGGGTAATGCCCACGAGGTACAGTTTACGGTAACCGAGGGTAACGGCCATGTCCAGATTTCGAAGGCCCATGTGGAAGTAGGCGACGCTACCGACATAGAGCTGGTACAGCGTGACCCGCAGAACGGGCAGGAGGCCATTTACGGCATTGATGGCCGTCAGTATGACACGCTGCAGCCCGGTCTGAACATCATCCGCATGAAGAACGGTACGGTGAAGAAAGTGTGGGTGAGACGATGAACGAAGCGACAAGGGAGTTTATTCTTCGACATCGGGAAGACGATGTCAGGCGGCTCGCCCTGAAAGGGGCGGGCCGTGCTGACGTTGATATGCCGCTGGCGCTGCAGCAGATAGCCGGGTGGCAGACCGCCCGTAAGAAACTGCCGACGTGGGCCGCCGTTGACGGCATTCTCTATCCGCCCCACCTGAACATGGAGCAATGCTCCAGCGAGCAGACGGCAAGGTATAAGGCCCGAATAGCAGCAAGGCCCCCCCTAAATCCCCCCGAGGGGGGACTTACCGAGGGTGAGTGGGGACTGGTTGACCTGACGGGCGGCTTTGGCGTTGACTTCTACTTTATGGCCCATGGGGCCAATAGGCCGTCCCTCTACGTAGAGCAGAACCCGGAGCTGTGCGAGATAGCCCGCCATAACTTCCAGGTCCTCGGCCTGGAGTGTTCGGTGGTCTGCGGCACTGCCGCTGACGTGCTGCAGCGCATCGGCCACGCCGCCTGCATCTACTTAGACCCAGCCCGCCGCGACGAGCACGGTGGCCGTACCTACGCACTCGAAGACTGTACCCCCAACGTGCTTGAGCTGTTGCCCCTCTTGTGCCAGAAGGCTGACCGCATCATCATCAAGCTCTCGCCCATGCTCGACTGGCATTGTCTTGATCTTAACGTCAACGTCAACGATAACGTCAACGTCAACGATAACGTCAACGATAACGTCAACGTCAACCTTAACGCTAACGTCAACCTTAACGCTAACCTTAACGCTATCAGCCGCGAAGTCCACATCGTCAGTGTGGGGAACGAGTGTAAGGAGCTGTTGCTGGTGTTGGGCGTGGTAGAGCCTCCCCCAGTCGGGGGAGGTTGGAGTGGGCTTTTCTGCGTGAACGATGACCAGGTATGGCAGGTGCCCCAGCGTAAAGCCTCCCCCAGTTGGGGGAGGTTGGAGGGGACTCTCTATCTCTACGAGCCGAATGCCAGCATCATGAAGGCCGGTTGCTTCGATGAACTCGCCGATTATTACCAAGTGGGTGAACTCTCGGCCAACTCCCACCTCTTTGTGTCTGACAGGCTCGTCAGCGACTTCCCCGGGCGCAGCTTCCGCATAGAGCGCACCACGTCGCTAAACAAGAAGGAGCTGAAGCAGGCGTTGCAGGACATTGACCGTGCCAACATCAGCGTGAGGAACTTTCCCATGAGCGTGGAAGCACTACGTCAGCGGCTCCGCCTGAAGGACGGCGGTGACGTCTATATCTTTGCCACCACCACAGCCGATGGCAGCCGTCAGCTTTTTATTTGTCGCAAAATAGCAAAATAGCTTAAAAAACCATTAGTTTTTTTGTCGTTCTGCCTATTTTTATTATTTTTGCACGGTATTAAAGCTTTAAACTCTTAAACAGATGTCATCAGTAGAAATCAGGAGAGTCACCGACAAGAAGGGTCTGGAGGCTTTCATCCAGTTTCATTACGACTTGTACAGGGGGAACAAGTATGATGCTCCTAACCTGCACAGCGACGAAGTCCACACGCTGAGCAAGGACAAGAATGCCGCTTTTGAGTTCTGTGAAGCCGAGTATTTCCTTGCCTATAAGGACGGAAAGGTGGCGGGTCGCATAGCCGGCATCATCAATAAGCGGGCCAACGAGGCCTGGCAGCGCAAGAGCGTTCGCTTCGGCTGGCTGGACTTTGTGGATGACCTGGAGGTCTCACGGGCGCTGTTTGAGGCCGTTGAAGACTGGGGCCGTTCCAAGGAGATGACGGAGATTATCGGTCCGTTGGGCTTCACCGATATGGACCCCGAGGGCATGCTCATTGAAGGCTTTGAGGAGTTAGGCACCATGGCCACCATCTATAATTACCCCTATTACCCGAAGCACATGGAGCAGCTGGGTGGCTGGGAGAAGGATAACGACTATGTGGAGTACAAGCTCATTGTGCCCAAGGACGGCATGCCCGAGAAGTACAGGAAGGTGTCTGAGCTCGTCATGAAGCGCTACAACCTGCACCCTATACACCCCAAGCGCCGGCAGGTGCTTGGTAAGGAGCAGTACGGCCGTAAGGTGCTCAACGTGGTGAACAAGTCGTTTGGCAACCTGTATGGCTATTCGCAGATGACGGAGCGGCAGATTGACGAGTACCTAAAGATGTATTTCCCCATGCTCGACATGGACATGCTCTGTCTCATTGAAGACTGGAACACGCCCGACCACGATGTCATAGCCGTTGGCATCAGCATCACCAACATGACGCGTGCCCTGCAGAAATGCCGTAACGGGCGCCTGTGGCCCTTTGGCTGGTGGCACTGTCTGCGCGCCTTGAAGTTCCATAAGGCCGAGTGCCTGGACCTGATGCTCATTGGCGTGCTGCCCGAGTATCAGCAGAAGGGTGTCAATGCGCTGCTGTTCTACGACCTCATCCCCTGGTATCAGAAGTTCGGCTTCAAGTGGGGTGAGACCAATGTGGAAATGGAAACCAACGAGAAAGTACAAAGCCAGTGGCAATACCTGGAACACATCCAACATAAGAGAAGAAGATGTTACAAAAAGGTGTTAGGTGATGGGTGTTAGGTGATGGGTGTTAGGTGATAGGTGATGGGTGTTAGGTGATGGGTGATAGTTAATAGTTAATAGAAAATGGAGTTATTTTATTATAGAAGGTTAGATGTTTATAAGAATGCCAGGCAGTTGGCAATAAATATAAAGGAGATTTTGCAGAAATTTCTTCAAGAGGAACGTTATGCTCTTGAGGATCAACTTCGAAGAGCATCAACCTCAATTATGTTTAATATTGCAGAAGGATTTGGTAGATACTCAAATAAAGAAAGAATACGATTTTTGGACATTGCTAATGGTTCAGCAATGGAGGTTTCCAGTGAATTAGAGTTAGCTGAAAAATTTGGTTATATAACAGAAGAAGATTTGGAACGTTTTGATGCTCTCATTTTAGTCATTGTACGGCAAATAGCAAAACTTCGTTCTACAATGTCAGAAAAGGAATAGAAGAATATGGAAGAACTAACATCCAACACCCAACACCCATCACCCATCACCCCTGATTATACCGACGACAACATCCGGCACTTGTCGGACATGGAGCATGTCAGAACCCGACCAGGCATGTATATTGGTAGGTTGGGCGACGGCTCACTGCCTGAGGACGGCATTTATGTGTTGTTGAAAGAAGTCATTGACAACTCCATTGACGAGTTTAAGATGAAGGCCGGTGACCGTATTGAGATAACCGTTGAAGACAACTTGAGGGTCAGCGTGCGTGACTATGGCCGAGGCATTCCCCAGGGAAAACTCATTGAGGCGGTCAGCGTGCTGAACACCGGCGGTAAGTATGACTCGAAGGCCTTTAAGAAGAGCGTCGGACTGAACGGCGTGGGCGTGAAGGCCGTAAACGCGCTGAGCGCTCATTTCGAGGTACGCTCGTTCCGCGACGGTAAGGTGCGCAAGGCAGCCTTCGAGCAAGGCATCATGAAGAGTGACGTGACCGAAAACACCACCGACGAGAACGGCACGTACATATATTTTGAACCTGACAACACGCTGTTCCAGAACTATCAGTTCCATGACGACATTGTGGAGGTCATGCTGCGCAACTATACCTACCTGAACACCGGTCTTACCATCATGTACAACGGCCGGCGCATCCTTTCGCGCCACGGACTGGAAGACCTGCTGAGCGACCGCATGACCAACGATGCCCTCTATCCCATTATCCACCTGAAGGGCGAGGACATTGAGGTGGCCTTTACGCATGCCAACCAGTATGGTGAGGAATATTATTCGTTCGTCAACGGTCAGCACACCACGCAGGGCGGCACCCACCAGAGTGCCTTTAAGGAACACATAGCCAAGACCATCAAGGAGTTCTTTGGCAAATACGAGTATGGTGACATCCGTACGGGTATCGTGGCAGCTATTGCCATCAATGTGGAGGAGCCGGTCTTCGAGAGTCAGACGAAGATCAAGCTTGGCTCAACGGTGATGGCACCCGGTGGTGATACCATTAATAAATATGTGGGTGACTTCATCAAGCAGCAAGTGGATAACTACCTGCACATTCATCAGGACGTGGCAGAGGTCATTGAGCAGAAAGTCAAGGAGAGCGAACGCGAGCGCAAGGCCATGGCCGGTGTGACCAAGCTGGCCCGCGAGCGTGCCAAGAAGGCCAACCTGCACAACCGCAAGCTGCGCGACTGCCGCATTCACTTCAGCGATTCGAAGAACGAGCGCAAGGAGGAGTCGAGCATCTTCATTACCGAGGGTGACTCAGCCAGCGGAAGCATCACCAAGAGCCGTGATGTGAACACGCAGGCCGTCTTCTCTTTGAGGGGAAAGCCCCTTAACACGTTTGGGCTGACCAAGAAGGTGGTCTATGAGAACGAAGAGTTCAACCTCTTGCAGGCAGCCCTCGACATTGAGGAAGGACTGGACACGCTGCGCTACAACAAGGTCATCGTGGCTACCGATGCCGATGTCGATGGCATGCACATCCGTCTGCTCATCATTACGTTCTTCCTGCAGTTCTTCCCCGACCTCATCAAGAAGGGACATGTCTATGTGTTGCAGACTCCGCTGTTCCGTGTCAGGAACCGTAGGACCAAGATTAAGAACAAGCAAATGCTCAATGACGGCAAGAAGGGTGATTTCGTCACCCGTTACTGCTACAGCGACGAGGAACGCCTGAAGGCCATACAGGAACTGGGACCCGACCCGGAGATTACCCGGTTCAAGGGACTTGGTGAGATATCGCCCGAGGAATTTGCCGGTTTCATCGGTCCCGACATGCGGTTAGAGCAGGTGACGCTGCACAAGACCGACCAGGTGCAGAAGCTGCTGGAGTACTACATGGGCAAGAACACGATGGAGCGCCAGAACTTCATCATTGATAATCTGGTGATTGAGGAAGACCGGCCCGAGGAAGAGGAGTAGGCGAGCACGGTGTGCTAATTGATAATTAATTGATCATGGAAAGAAAGACAAGAAATATCATGAAAGGGAGATGGATGATGCTGATGGTTCTGTCGGCCATCATTTGCCATTTGTCATATAGTCCGGCAGGGGCACAAATCAGGATGAACCTTGGGCGTAACGCTCCCATGCAGAAGCTGGTGAATGCCGAAATGGCCATCATGAACATGTATGTGGATAGTGTTGACGAGAACAAACTGGTGGAAGAGGGCATCCGTGGTATGCTGAAAAGTCTTGACCCTCATTCGTCGTATGCCACTAAGGAAGAGGTGAAGGCCATGCAGGAGTCGCTTGTCGGCAACTTCGAAGGCATTGGCGTGGAGTTTAACATCATCGACGATACGCTGCTGGTGATACAGCCCGTCATGGGAGGCCCGTCGGAGAAGGTCGGCATACAGCCCGGCGACCGTATTGTCAGCGTCGATGGCGACCCTATTGCCGGTGTCAAGAAGTCAAAGGAAGAGATTATGCGTCGTCTGCGTGGGCCTAAAGGTACCAAGGTGGTGCTGGGTGTCGTCCGTCAAGGTATCAGTGAACAACTGTCGTTCCGTGTAACACGTGACAAGATTCCTGTTAAGACCGTAGCAGCCAGTTATATGTTGCGGCCTGGTGTCGGCTATATCCGCATCAGCAGTTTCGGTGCTACCACGCACGACGAATTTGCCAGCAGCATGGACAAGCTGCTGAAGGAAGGCATGAAGAGTTTGGTGCTTGACCTGCAGGAGAACGGAGGCGGCCTGCTGTCGGCAGCCGTTGAGATAGCCAATGAATTCCTGCAGAAGGGTGACCTCATTGTCTATACCGACGGTCGTGACCGCAGTGAGTACCGCGCCAGGGGCAACGGACGTTTTCTGAAGGGACAGGTTATCGTGCTCGTTGACGGTTACTCTGCCTCTGCCTCAGAAATCGTTACAGGAGCCATTCAAGACCAGGACCGTGGTGTCGTGGTGGGACGCCGCACCTTTGGCAAGGGGCTGGTCCAGCGTCAGATTACGCTGCCCGACACGTCGATGATACGGCTCACCATAGCCCACTACTATACACCTGCAGGCCGCTGCATCCAGAAGCCCTACGAGAAAGGCAAGGGCGAGGACTATGCCATGGATATGCAGAACCGCTTATTAAGTGGTGAGCTGACCAATGCCGACAGCATACATTTTGCCGACTCCCTGCGCTACTATACCCTGCGTAAGCATCGCGTGGTATATGGCGGCGGCGGTATCATGCCCGACCATTTCGTCCCCCTGGACACTACGCTCTTCACCCGTTTTCACCGGGCGCTGCAGGCCAAGAGCATTGTGCTGAATGCCAATTTGCGCTATGTCGATGAGCACCGCAGTGAGCTGAAGCAGCGTTTCAACAGTTTTACTGTTTATCAGAAGACCTTCGAGATTCCCCAGTCGCTCATTGACACCATCGTGGCAGAAGGAGAGCGTCAGGACATCAAGCCAAAAGACAATGAGGAGTTGGAGAGAACCCTGCCTTACCTGAAACAGCAGCTCAAGGCGTTAGTGGCCCGCGACCTATGGGGCATGGACGAGTACTTTGCTATCATGAACGAGAGTAACCCCATCGTTCGGGAAGCGGTGAAACTGCTGGAGTAAATACTGAAGAAGAAAACAAATAAGGCATTAGCGCAACGCTAATGCCTTATTTTCTGCTGCTTCCATCAGTTCCCGTTCGCCGGGCCCTTTGTCGTTGAGGCCGCAGAGATGCAGGATTCCGTGAATAATGACGCGGTGCAGCTCCTCGTCGTAGTCTTTTTTGAATAGTTCGGCGTTAGAGCGCACTGTGTCCAAAGAGATGACGAGGTCACCATTAATCTGGTTGCCCTCATCATAGTCGAAGGTAATGATGTCGGTGTAGTAGTCGTGTCCGAGGTACTCACGGTTCACTTCGAGAATGTGCTCATCGTCGCAAAACAGGTAGCCCACCTCGCCGACCTTCTTGCCGTAGGTGGCTGCAACGCGACGTATCCATGCCGTTGTTTCGCGGCGTTTGATGTTGGGGAAGCGGACATTTTCCGCATGGTATGTTATCATAGGGCTTATAGGGCTTATATGACTTATGGGGCTTACTGCCCCTTATTTGGCAGAAAGGCGCTGACATCCTGGCCGAAGTGCTGCAGTTCGCGCACCATGCTGCTGCTGATGCTGGCCAGTTGAGGCTCGGCAAAGAGGAGCAGCGTCTCTATGCCGCCGCTTATCTGGCGGTTGATGTCGGCCTGCTCGCGCTCATATTCAAAGTCTTTGACCGAGCGTACACCTTTTATAATATAATGGGCACCTTCGGCTTTGGCAAAGTCAACGGCCAGTCCGTAGTAGGGCTTCACCTCAATGCGCGGCTCGTCCTGGTAGAGTGCTTTGATGGGCGCCATGCGCTCTTCGGCAGTCGGCATGCCGGGTTTGTTTACTTGGTCGCCCACCACGCCGATGACCAGTCGGTCGAAGAGTGGAAGGGCTCTGGTCACGATGGAGTCATGACCCACGGTGAAGGGGTTAAAGCTTCCGACAAATATTCCTGTTCTCATCTATCCAAACAAATTAGGTTCCATGATGTTACCACTATAGGGATTACGCCCGAAATGCTTGTAGGCGAGCTCCGTCACCATGCGGCCTCGGGGGGTGCGCTTAATAAAGCCCTCCATGATGAGGAACGGCTCATAGACCTCCTCCACGGTGCCGGCATCCTCGCCAATAGCTGTGGCAATGGTGGTGATACCCACGGGGCCACCCTTGAACTTGTCAATGATGGTCAGCAGAATCTTGTTGTCTATCTCATCCAGACCGTATTGGTCAATGTTCAGGGCCGTCAGTGACAGCTTCGTGATGTCGATGTTGATGCTGCCGTTGCCCTTCACCTGGGCGAAGTCACGCACACGTCGCAGCAGCGCATTGGCAATACGGGGCGTGCCACGACTGCGGCGGGCAATCTCGATGGCTGCCTCGTCGCTGATGGGAACGGCCAGGATGGCAGCCGAGCGCTTGATAATCTTCTGAAGTGTCTCAGGCTCGTAGTACTGCAGGTGCATGTTGATGCCGAAACGGGCGCGGAGCGGGGCCGTCAGCAGACCACTGCGCGTGGTGGCGCCCACCAGCGTAAACGGGTTGAGGTCTATCTGGATGCTACGTGCCGACGGGCCCTTGTCAATCATGATGTCGATGCGGTAGTCCTCCATGGCCGAGTACAGGTACTCTTCCACCACCGGCGACAGACGGTGTATCTCGTCAATGAACAGCACGTCGTTCTTTTCTAACGACGTCAGAATGCCCGCCAGGTCGCCTGGCTTGTCGAGCACAGGGCCACTGGTAATCTTAAAACCCACGCCCAGCTCGTTGGCAATGATGTTCGACAGCGTTGTCTTTCCCAGTCCCGGAGGGCCGTGCAGCAGCGTGTGGTCAAGCGGTTCGCCGCGATATTTCGCAGCTTCTACGAATACTTCGAGGTTTTCTACCACCTTCTTTTGTCCGCTGAAATCGCGGAAACTCAAAGGGCGCAGCGCATTCTCAAAGTCCCGTTCCGAAGCAGAAATCTGCTCTTGTCTGATGTCAAAGTCTTCGTTCATGTGGGCAAAGGTACAAAATAATTGACAATTGGCAGCTGATAATTGATAATTATTTTGTAATTTTGCACGGAAAATCTAAAATTACTTATTACGAATACAGGCATGATGAGCAAGAAGAGACTATGGGCATTGGCCTTATTGCTGGGTGTGATGTGTACAAGCATGCAGGCCCTGAGTGTAGCGAAGAACTGGCAAATCTCGTCGCCAGACGGGAAGTTGAAAGTCAATGTGATGAATTGTGACGCCGACCGGACTACCTGGGAAGTGGCTTATGACGGCGTGACCGTTCTTGCGCCGTCGGAGCTGAACGTCACCATTGACGGTCAGCCGCTGAAGGGCATCAGCAAAAAGGTGAAGGAGGAGGTGGTCAACACCTCGTTTGCTACTCCTTTTTATAAGAAAGCACAGGTGACTGACCACTATCGCCGTATGGTGCTTCGCTTTAAGAATGGTGTCGATGTGGAGTTCCGGGCCTATAATGACGGGGCGGCCTATCGCTTCTTAGTCAATAAAAAGGCTAAACTGGTAGATCAGGAAAAGGCGGAGTTTAACTTTAACCAGGACTATCAGGCGTTTATTCCCTACGTGAACGACAACCGGGGCGGTGAGCGTTACTGCTACTCCTTCGAGAGCTATTATGACGAGGTGCCCCTGAGCCGGATGTATGCCGACTCGTTAGCCATTACCCCGTTGGCCGTCTGCGAGCAGAACGGGCTGAAGGCCATTGTGATGGATGCCGGCGTGGAGGACTATCCCGGCATGATGCTCAAGAAGAACGGTCAGCATGGCCTTACGGCGGAGTTTGCGCCTTATCCGAAAACGGCCGTTGTTGGAGGCTACGACCGTCTGAACCTCGTGCCGACGGAGCGCGAGTCGTACATTGCGAAGCTCTGTGGTCCGCGGTCGTTGCCTTGGCGAGCCGTGGTGGTTACCACCCGCGATGCGGACATCCTGAACTGCGACATGGCGCAACGGCTGGCTCCGGCGTGCCGCATCAGTGACACGTCGTGGATCAAGCCCGGCAAGGTGGCTTGGGACTGGTGGAACAACCTGAACCTGACGGGTGTGGATTTCAAGACGGGCATGAACACGCCGACCTATAAATATTACATTGACTTTGCTGCGAAGAACCATTTGGAATACATCATCATTGATGAGGGCTGGAGCGGCAAAGAGTCATTGATGGAACAGCTGAACCCCGACATTGACCTGAAGGAGCTGATTGCGTACGGCAAGGAGCGCGGCGTGGACATCATCCTGTGGTCCAGCTGGCGTAACCTGATTGGCAATGACACTCAATGCTCAACGCTCCACGCTCAACCCATCTTCCAGCACTATGCCGCGATGGGCATCAAGGGCTTTAAGGTGGATTTCTTCGACCGCGACGACCAGCAGGTTATCAGTTCGGCCTACGAGATTGCCGAGTGTGCCGCCCAGCACCACTTGTTGCTCGACCTGCATGGCCTGAAGCCCTTTGGCATTCAGCGGGCCTATCCTAACGTCGTGAACTTTGAGGGCGTGAAGGGCTTGGAGAACTCCAAGTGGGAGCCGCGCGTGGGTGACGGTCCGCTGCATAACCAGCCGCGCTACGACGTGACGGCACCTTATCTGCGTATGCTCTGCGGTCCGATGGACTATACCCCCGGCGCGATGACCAATGCCATGCGTGACAATTTCTTCGGCAACAACGACCACCCCATGAGTCAGGGCACCCGTGTGCACCAGATGGCTATGTACGTTGCCTTCGAGGCTCCGCTGCAGATGCTGGCCGATGCTCCGACCCAGTATGAGCGTAACCAGGAGTGCACCGACTTTATAGCCCGCATTCCCACCACGTTCGACGAGACGGTGGTCATTGACGGACAGCTGGGCGAGTATCTCGTCATTGCCCGCCGCAAGGGAACGACGTGGTACGTGGCCGCCCTGACCGACTGGACACCGCGACAGCTCACCCTGCCGCTGACGTTCCTCGGTTCCGGTGAGCACCGTGCCGTCATCTTCTGCGACGGCATCAATGCAGCGAAGGATGCCTCAGACTATCGGCGCAGCGAGGAAACGCTCTCGTCGGCCGACACCTTGACGCTCCAGCTGAGCAGTGGCGGTGGATGGGCAGCCTTGCTCCTTGCACCTTGAGTTGACGTGAAAACGTGAAAACGTGAAAATGTGAAAACGTGAAAATGTGAAAATATGAAACAGACAGTATTTCGTTTGCTAAAAGGGCTTCTGCCTTTTTACTTATTTACCTTTTTGCCTTTAACAGGTAGTGCTTCAACCACCCTGCCCATACAGGGAAAAGTGATTCCGGCAGATAACCCCAACATTCAGTATGTGGGCCGTATTTGCTTCGACAACCCCAAGCAGCCACGGTTCACCTTCCCCGGTGTGCAGATTAACGCCCGCTTCACCGGCACGTCGCTGAAGATGCTGTGCAAGCCCCAGAGCGGCTACTTCATGGTGCGTATTGACGAGGCAGAACCGTTCAAGGTGGCCTTCCGCGGTGAGCGCGACTCGGTGGCCACGTTGGCTGTCGCCCTGACGAAGGGTGAGCACTTGGTACGTGTCATGTACATCATTGAGGGCTACGAGCTGAAACCTGACTTCCGTGGCTTTGTGCTTGACAAGGACGGTGAGCTGCTTGATGCTCCTGCACTGCCCGAACGCCGCATAGAATTCATCGGCAACAGCATTACCTGTGGCTATGGCAACGAGAGTATCGAGATGACCGACCCCTTCGAATACGAGACGGAGAACCACTACTATACCTATGCCCAGTTGACTACCCGCAACCTGGAGGCGATGGCTCATGTGGTGGCCCGCAGCGGCATTGGCGTCTATCGCTCGTACGATGGTCCGAAGAAAGGAACGCCGGAAAACGTGATGACCACGGAGTATGAATACACTAACCTGTATGACCGTTCGGAGCGCTGGGACTTCTCGCGCTACCAGCCGCAGGTGGTGTGCATCAACTTAGGGACGAACGACCTTTCCACAAACAACTACGACGTGAAGCTGCTGAAGCAGGCCTACAAGCAGTTCCTCAAGCAGGTGCGCAGTCATAACTCGCAGGCAAAGATTGTCTATCTCTGTGGTTCCATGCTGAACGGAAAGGAACTCGACATTGCCAAGAAGACGCTCAACGAAGTGGTGGAGGAAGCCCACAAGGACGGGGACAAGGAAGTTTATCGCTTCGACTTCACGCCTCAGAATGGCGACCTTTATTACGGAGCCTCGTGGCATCCCTCGCTGTGGCAGCACCAGAAGATGGCTGCTGAGCTGACGGCTTACCTGCGCACGCTGATGCACTGGTTTTAACATGAAACATTAAACACATACAATATGAAACGACAAGTATTGATTTTATCAGTTTTCATTTTCCTTGGCTCATTCAGCCATGTAGTGGCACAGACGGGCTATCCGATTACCCAAGTGCCGTTCACGTCAGTGAAAGTAACGCCCAACACCTTCTGGGGCGACCGCATCAAGGCTGCCCGCGAGGTGACCATTCCGCTGGCTTTCTCGAAGTGTGAGAGTGAGCACCGTTACAAGAACTTCGAAATGGCAGCCTACACGCTGCAGCACCCGGGACATGCCGGACTGGATACGCCGGAGTGGGACGTCTCGAAGTTCATGGGCTTCTCGTTCGACGATACCGACGTCTATAAGACCATAGAAGGTGCCAGCTACGTGCTGCAGACCTATAATGACGAGAAGCTGGTGGCCTATATCGACTCCGTGCTCAACGTGGTGGGTGCTGCCCAGGAGCCAGATGGCTACCTCTATACCGCCCGTACCATCAACCCCAACCATCCGCACAACTGGGCAGGCCCGAAGCGATGGGTGTCGGAAGACTTCCTGAGCCACGAGCTGTATAACCTGGGCCACATGGTGGATGCCGCCTGTGCACACTATCAGGCTACGGGTTCCGACAAGTTCCTGAACATTGCCAAACGCTATGCCGACTGTGTCATCCGTGAGGTAGGCCCCAATGCCGGTCAGGCCTGCATCGTGCCCGGTCACCAGATTGCCGAGATGGCACTGGCACGCCTCTCCGTGCTGACGGGTGAGAAGAAATATTTGGATGAGGCCAAGTTCCTGCTGGACTATCGTGGCAAGACGGGCCGTCGTGATATTTATTCGCAGAGCGACAAGCCCGTCATTGAGCAGACTGAGGCATGGGGTCACGCCGTACGTGCCGGTTATATGTATGCCGGAATGGCCGATGTGGCTGCGCTGACGGGTGACTCGTCGTACATCAAGGCCATCGACAAGATTACGGAGAACATTATTTCCCGGAAATATTACATCACAGGCGGTGTCGGGGCACGCCATGAGGGCGAGGCCTTCGGTGCCGACTATGAGCTGCCGAACCTGACGGCCTACAACGAGACGTGCGCCGCCATCTCGATGGTCTATCTCTTCCAGCGCATGTTCCTGCTGCACGGTGATGCCAAGTATATTGACTGCATGGAGCGCACGCTCTATAACGGAGTCATCAGCGGCATGTCCATTGACGGCGGCCGTTTCTTCTATCCCAATCCGCTGAGTGCCGACGGCGAGTACAAGTTCAATGCCGACAATACCAACACGCGCCAGCCGTGGTTCGGCTGTGCCTGCTGTCCGTCGAACTTATGCCGTTTCATCCCTTCGTTCCCTGGCTACATGTATGCCGTGAAGGACAGTAAGGTGTATGTGAACCTCTTCGCCGGCAACACCGCAACCATACAGGTGGGCGGCAAGGACGTGGAACTGGAGCAGGTAACGAATTATCCGTGGGATGGTGACATTGCTATCCGTGTGCTGAAGAACAAGGCCAAGGCCTTCAACTTGGCCATCCGTATTCCCGGTTGGCTGAAGGAGCCAGTGCCCAGTGACCTTTATGAGTTTGCCAATGAGGCCGACGATGCCCAGTCATGCATGGTGAAGGTCAACGGCGAACTGGCTCAGGGCCAGATGGATAAAGGCTACTTAGTCATCAACCGACAGTGGAAGAAGGGCGACATAGTAACCATTCACTTTGCTATGCCCGTGCGCACCGTCAAGGCCAACGACCATGTGGCTGCCGACCGTGGACGCTTGGCAGTAGAGCGTGGCCCGCTGGTCTATTGTGCCGAGTCGTTCGACCAGTCGTTCGACCTGTTCAGCTTCGTGCTGAGCGACAAGCCACAGTTCCAGGTTGAGCCCTTCACGCTCGACACCCCACACATGACGTTCAATGCCATTACTGCGGTCGGACAGTCAGTGAGCCGCATGCCCAGCGGACAGTTAAGCATGAAGGACACGCGCATAAAACTGATTCCCTATTATGCCTGGAACCACCGCGGGGCAGGCAAAATGGACGTTTGGCTGCTCAACGACCTTTCGAAAATAGGTAGATAAAACCTAATAAATCGTAATTTGTAAATCGTAAATCGTAAATTCTTTATACCTTTGCAGCGTTTAAAACGTAAAAGACATGAAGATAGCATTAATCGGTTACGGTAAGATGGGCAAGATGATAGAGCAGATTGCCCTTGACCGAGGCCATGAAATTGTGAGTATTATTGATATTGACAACCAGCAGGACTTCGACAGCCCGGCCTTTGCATCGGCCGATGTGGCCATTGAGTTCACCGCACCGCAGGCAGCCTATGGCAACTACCTGAAGGCATGGGCCAAGGGCGTGAAGGTGGTCAGCGGCTCGACGGGCTGGATGAAGGAACACGGCGACGACGTGCGCAAGGCCTGTACCCCCTCGGAGCTCAACCCTCAGCCCTCCACCCTCTTCTGGGCTTCTAACTTCTCCATCGGCGTCGCCATTTTCTCTGCCGTCAATCGTTACCTGGCAAAGATTATGAATGAGTTTCCCCAGTACGACGTGGAGATGGAGGAAACGCACCATGTACATAAGCTCGACCACCCCAGTGGCACGGCCATTACGCTGGCAGAGGAAATTGTGGAAAACCTTGACCGTAAGACTGGCTGGGCTGAGGATACTACCGACCCTCAGTTGCTGCGCATTGACCACATTCGTCGTGGCGAGGTGCCAGGCATCCATACGGTGCGTTACGACTCGGAGGCCGACCTCATCACTATTACTCACGATGCCCACTCGCGCAAGGGATTTGCACTGGGTGCCGTCTTGGCTGCCGAATATACAGCGCAGCATCAGGGATTACTAACCATTAGTGACATGTTTAAATTTTAAGTCATGCAAGTAAAGAATGAATTGAATATGAAGAAGCAATGGACGAAGTTCATCATCGTCCTCGTGCTTTATCTGCTGTTTCTCTTTTGGGTGAAGTCATGGTGGGGACTGTTGGTGGTGCCCTTCATCTTCGACATCTATATCACAAAGAAAATCAAGTGGCAGTGGTGGCGTGAGTCGGAAGGCCCTGTGCGCTTCGTCATGTCGTGGGTCGATGCACTGGTGTTTGCACTGGTTGCCGTCTATTTCATCAACCTGTTCTTCTTCCAGAACTACGTCATTCCCTCCAGCTCTTTGGAGAAGTCGTTGCTGACGGGCGACTACCTCTTCGTGTCGAAGGTGTCATACGGGCCGCGTATTCCAGAGACACCCCTCACCATGCCCCTGACACAGCACACGCTGCCCGTCATTGAGTGCAAGAGCTACATTGAGTGGCCACACTGGGACTATCGCCGTGTGAAGGGCTTTGGTAAAGTGGAGCTGAACGACATCGTGGTGTTCAACTATCCTTCGGGTGATACGCTCTGCTCTAATCCGGCCTATCAGGCAGACGACTTCTACCGCCTGTGCTACGGACTGGGCTATCAGGCCTATCCTAACCGTCCCAATCCCAACACGCTCAGCCCTGAGGAGCGTCTGAAGTTCTATCAGCAGGTCTATCACCTGGGGCGTCAGCAGATAGAGCAGAACCCCGGCATCTATGGCAGCATCATGACCCGTCCTACTGACCGCCGCGAGAATTACGTCAAGCGTTGTGTGGGACTGCCCGGCCAGACGCTCGAAATCAAGAACCGCGTGGTGTATCTGGACGGCAAGCCTAACAAGGAACCCGACAACGTGCAATACACCTACTGGGTGAAGCCGCAGAGTGCACAGTTCCCTGAGGACCTGATTGAGGAGCTGGGCATCACCAACGAGGAAATCGGCATTCTGCGTGCCACGGGTTACATGCCCATGACGCAGCGTACGGTGGCTGAGCTTTCCAAGCGAAAGGACATCGTGGAGAGCTTAGAGGTGAACACCGAGGCTGACGAGTGGGACATCTATCCGCTGAACGGCAACAAGCACTGGACGCGCGACAACTACGGTCCCGTCTGGATACCCAACAAGGGCGAGACGCTTATGCTGAACCTCGACATCCTGCCCATCTACGAACGCTGCATACGTGCCTACGAGGGCAATAAGCTGGAGGTGAAGAACGGAAAGATCTACATCAACGACAAGCTGACTGACCGATACACGTTTAAGATGGACTACTACTGGATGATGGGTGACAACCGTCACAACTCGGCCGACTCCCGCTACTGGGGCTTCGTGCCTGAAGACCACATCGTGGGCAAGCCCATCTTCATCTGGTGGAGCTCTGACCCCGACCGTGGAGGATTCTCGGGCATACGGTGGAGCCGCCTCTTCCGCTTTGTTGACAATATTAAGTAAGCCCCCCTTCCGTCCCCCCTTGGGGGGAAACTGCTGACCCGTTATGAAAAGCCAAAAGCTAAAACCCTGTCATCAACTGCTGAAATCAATCGCCGCCCTGGCCGTAGCACTTTTCGTTATGCTATTGGTCAGGACGGTGGTCGTGACCGTTTGCAGCGTTGAGGGTGATGCTTGGCAACCTGTGTTCGTGAATGGTGACAGAGTCATGGTGAACCGTTGGAGCTACGGGTTGCGTGTTGGCGGGTCTGGCATGTTGAGCTATAACCGCTTGTGGCGCAAGCCCGTTATGCGTGGCGACATAGTGGCCGTTAACGACCCCACCGACTCCCTGCTTGCCGTTGACGAGCGTCGAGTGTTGTTCTTACGCTGCAGGCACGTGCCTGGTGATAACGTCAGCCAGGGAGGAAAGACCTATCAAGTGCCCGGCCGCTATTCCTGTGCCGACATGGACTATTACCTCATGGAACCAATATCATCCCCCGAAGGGGGAAAGCCGCTGCGCCAAAAGTATCCCCTCGGGGAGGCTTGGAGGGGGCTCGGGGGACTGTCTCTTATTCCCGAAGACCACATCATAGGTCGCGCGTTCCTTATTATATATAGCCATGACCCCAACCAGCCGTTATGGGATGGCTGGCGTTCTGACCGTCTCTTTCTTATTCCATGACCCTTCTTACCACCACATACTTCGGACCCATTGACTGGTACCGGCAGCTCAACCGCAGCGACCGCGTGCTGCTTGAGGCCTGCGAGTCGTACATCAAGCAGACCTACCGCAACCGCTGCATCATTGCCACAGCCAACGGCCCGCAGGCACTCACCGTGCCCGTAGAACACGGCGGCAGCCGACTCATACGTGACATCCGTATCAGCCAGCACGGCTCCTGGCGCCGCCAGCACTGGAATGCCCTGCAGTCAGCCTACAGCGAGAGCCCCTTCTTCGAGTACTACGCTGACGACATCCGTCCCTTCTTTGACCGTGACTATGAGTTCCTTTACGACTTCAACTACAGCATCATGCAGAAGATGTGTGAACTGCTCGACCTCCATCCCGACATAGCCGAAACGACGGAGTGGAAACAGGGGTCAAAGGTCGAAGGTCAAAAGTCGAAGGGGGCTCCCTACTACCAAGTCTTCGCCCATAAGCACGGCTTTCTGCCGAACCTCAGCATCCTCGACCTCCTGTTCAACATGGGCCCCGAGGGCATTTTCTGGCTGTGAAACGATAGAATTCGTAATAAATAATTTCCCTGAAAACTTGGTTTTTTGTTGGAAATGTATTACCTTTGCAAAAGGAAAACAACAACT
>ERZ842401.953-NODE-953-length-42841-cov-5.162226_pt1 | contig 42841 bp, 39 predicted proteins | sample MGYA00521270_ERZ842401 | MGnify/ENA primary metagenome ERZ842401 (study PRJEB31892, sample SAMEA3878208) | bioreactor metagenome | biome: Moose rumen | place: Sweden | collected 2011-10 | study: EMG produced TPA metagenomics assembly of the PRJEB12797 data set... | reverse complement strand
ACAAAAATATCCAAAAAGACGTGTGTTAGGCTTAGTGTCAACACACCCTAAATGGGAGTGATATTATGGGACTTAACGATACGCCCGGCGGCGAGAGAGTGCATATCGGTTTTTTCGGCAGGCGAAATGCGGGAAAATCAAGTGTGGTAAATGCTTTTACAAATCAGGAGCTGGCAGTGGTATCAAACACACCGGGAACTACCACCGACCCTGTTTATAAGGCTATGGAGCTTCTGCCCCTGGGACCTGTTATGATAATCGACACTCCCGGCTACGATGACGAGGGTGAGCTGGGGGAGCTTCGGGTAAAAAAGACCTCTCAGGTGCTCAACAAAACAGACATCGCCGTGCTGGTGACCGACTGCACTAAGGAGCAGGGAGAGTGCGAGGCGCAGCTTATCAAACTGTTTGAGAAAAAGAACATACCTTACATAATAGTTAAAAACAAGTGCGACCTGCTTGAAGAGATACCCCAGCAGAGCGACAAGGGCTTTTATGTGAGCGCCAAGGAAAAGAAAAATATACACCAGCTTCGTGAAAGAACAGCAAGCCTTGTTCAGGTGCAGGAGCAGACACGTATGCTGGTGGGAGATATAGTCAGGCAGGGGGATATTGCGGTGCTTGTCATACCCATCGACAAGGCAGCCCCCAAGGGCAGGCTGATACTGCCCCAGCAGCAGGTGATAAGAGACCTGCTGGAATGCGGTGCGGCGGCGCTGACCTGTCGGGAGACGGAGCTGGAGGACTATCTTAGCAAGCTTTCGCCAAAGCCCGATATAGTAATAACCGACAGCCAGGCGTTTGCCAAGGTGAATGCGGTAACTCCCGAGGATATACCGCTGACCTCATTTTCAATACTTATGGCGAGATACAAGGGCTATCTCGATATGGCGGTGAGGGGCGCTAAGGCTATTGACGGGCTTGAAAACGGCGCACGCATACTGATATCCGAGGGCTGCACCCACCACAGGCAGTGCGAGGATATAGGCAGTGTAAAGCTGCCCAGGCTGCTAAAAAAATACACGGGTAAGGACTTTGAGATAAACCTGACCTCGGGCAGAGAGTTTCCCGACGACCTTAAAGAGTACGGGCTGGTGATACACTGCGGCGGCTGTATGCTGGGCAGCAGAGAGATGAACTACCGCATGAAGTGCGCCGAGGACAGCGGCGTGCCTGTGACCAACTACGGCATAGCCATAGCCTATATGAACGGTATACTGAAGCGGAGCGTAAAGCCGCTGGGGATAGATATTTGATGTTTTGGCATTTATACTCCCCTCTGCTCCAAAGTATCCATTATCTTTGCACAAAAATAAATTTTCTCTGCGTTACACTCCCTTGACTTACGTCAGTAAGCCTGCGGTCGTGTGCCTTGATAAAATTTATTTCTGCACAAATCTAATGGATATTTTGAAACAGAGGCGAGTATATAAAAGAGGATAAATTATGGGTGAAAAGGTAAAAGCTCTTATTGATAAGCTTAACACGGATAAGCAGCTCGGCAAGGACGAGTGGGTCTGTGTTTTTAATGAGTATGATGAAGATGACAGAGCTTATGCGGCACAGCTTGCAAGAGAGCTCAGTCTAAAAAAATACGGCAATAAGATATTTATAAGGGGCATAGTCGAGTTTTCAAACTACTGCAAAAACGACTGTATATACTGCGGTATAAGGCGCTCAAACAGCTGCGCCCAGAGGTATCGGCTGACAGATGAGGAGATACTTGCCTGCTGCGATGAGGGCTATGATATAGGCTTTCGCACCTTTGTGCTGCAAAGCGGCGAGGATAAGACCTACACCGCCGAAAGACTGGCTGAGCTGGTGAGAGCCATTAAAAAAGCTCACCCCGACTGTGCGGTGACCCTTTCGCTGGGGGAGCTGGAATATGAGGAGTATAAGACCCTAAGGGACGCAGGGACGGACAGATATCTGCTGAGGCATGAGACTGCAAATAAGGAGCATTATCAGAAGCTGCACCCCGAGGAGATGTCATTTGAGCACCGAATGGAGTGTTTAAGGCAGCTCAAAGAGCTGGGATATCAGACGGGGGCAGGCATAATGGTGGGCTCACCTTACCAGACGGCTGAATGTCTGGCGGAGGATATGGCTTTTTTTGCAGAGTTCAAGCCCCATATGATAGGCATAGGACCGTTTTTGCCCCATAAGGATACTCCCTTTAAGGATATGCCCAAGGGCTCATATGAGCTGACGCTGTTTTTGCTGAGCCTTTGCAGGATAATGCTGCCAAGCGTGCTGCTGCCTGCCACCACCGCACTGGGAACTATCGACCCGCGGGGCAGAGAGCAGGGTGTGCTTTCGGGGGCAAATGTTATAATGCCTAACCTTTCGCCCACGGCGGTGAGGAAAAAGTATATGCTTTACGATAACAAGATCTGCACAGGCGATGAGTCGGCACAGTGCAGGGGCTGCCTTGAAAGACGCATGAAGTCGATAGGCTATGAGATAGATATTTCAAGAGGAGATTATGAGCAATGATCAAATTTGCGGTATACGGTAAGGGCGGCATTGGCAAATCCACCGCTGCCTGCAATATTTCGGCGGCACTGGCTAAAAAGGGGCTTACGGTGATACAGATAGGCTGCGACCCCAAGGCGGACTCCACCTCACTGCTCCACGGGGGCAGCAGGATAGAAACGGTGCTGGAGCTTTTAAGAAAAAAAGGCTCGGCGCTGACCCTTGACGATGTGGTTTGCAAAAGCGAAAGCGGCGTGCTCTGCGTTGAGGCAGGGGGCCCCGTGCCGGGGCTGGGCTGCGCAGGCAGGGGTATAATAAATGCCCTTGAAACGCTGGAAAGCCTGGGCGCTTATGAAAGATACAAGCCCGACGCAGTTATCTATGACGTGCTGGGCGACGTGGTCTGCGGAGGATTTTCAATGCCCATGAGAAAGGGCTATGCGGATAAGGTCTTCGTAGTCACCTCGGGTGAGAAGATGTCCAGATATGCCGCAGGCAATATCTGCATGGCGGTGGAGAACTTCAAGGACAGAGGTTATGCGTCACTGGGCGGTATAATACTCAACCGCCGTGATGTTGAGGGCGAGGAGGAAAAAGTCAAGGAGCTTGCCAAGGACTTCGATACCGAAATTATCGCCGAGATAGACCGCAGTGCCGATATACCTGCCGCCGAGGAAAAGGGCGTGACGGTGGTGACCCACTGCCCCGAAAGCGCTGCCGCAAAACAGCTTGAAGCTGCGGCAGAAAGGATATTTGCCATTTGTACAGAGGGTGACAAAAATGCTTAAAGCGGTAAACGAATATGACAGAGCCCCCATGGTGAAGATATCACAGTCAGACCCGAATGAGCTTTTTGCAGGCGGACTGGAATATAACCCCCCTGCAAGAGGTGTGTGGAACATAGTCCACACGGGTATGCTGATACCCGAGGCGCACCAGATATTCTGCTGTGCCTACGGCTGCCTGAGAGGTGTTATACTCACCGCAGCCGAGATGAACGCCATAGACCGCCTCAGCTGGATATCAGTCAGCGAGAGCGATATGTTTGACGGAACGCTGGAAAGCAACATGATCGAGGGCGTTTGCGATATTATCGAAAGGCTGGGTAAAAAGCCGAGGAACGTGCTGCTGTTTTTAAGCTGCATACACCTTTTTGCAGGCTGCGATTTTACGGCGATAACTGAGGAGCTGAGCAGGCGGTACAGCGATATACATTTTACCGACTGCTACATGACCCCCACCATGAGAAAGACCATCTCACCCGACGCTAAAATGAGAATGCAGCTGTATGACGCGCTGTCACCCCTGCCCCTCAATAAACGCTCGGTGAGCATTATCGGCAACGACAGGGCTACCGATGAGGAGTCGGAGCTGGTCAGGATAATAAAAAACAGCGGCTGTGAGCTCAAAGACCTGACCATGTGCAAAAGCTATGAGGAATACCTTGCAATGGCTGAAAGTGCGGTGAACATAACCTACCTGCCCACCGCCTTCAACGCAGGCGAGGAGCTTGAAAAACGCTTGGGAGCAAAGCACCTTTATCTCCCCAACAGCTTTGACTATGACAGGATAAGGGAGAACTATAAAAAGCTGTGCAACGCCATAGGCGCTGAGCTGCCGGAGCTTGATGATGAAGCAGCACTGACCGAGCAGGCTTTTGAGAGCACGCTGAATAATATAGGAGATATACCCGTTGCCGTGGATCTTACAGCGGTGACAAGACCCTTTGAGTTCGCAAGAGTTCTCAGTCAGCACGGCTTCAACCTGAGATATATCATCACCGATACGGTGAGCGGCGAGGAGCTTGACGATTACAATTGGCTCAAAGAAAACCGCCCCGAGACAGAGATATACTCGGCACTGAATGTGAATATGCTCTATTCTGCCGAGGGCAGGAGCGAGAAAATACTTGCAGTAGGACAGAAAGCGGCGTACTACTTCGCCACCGATAACTTTGTTGACGTAGTGCAGAACGGCGGCTTTTACGGCTTTTCGGGCATAAGAAAGCTGCTTGCGATGATGACCGACGCAAACGCATATACCAAGGACAGAAGAACAGTTATACAGCATAAGGGCTGGGGGTGCGCAAGCTGCTGCTAGAAGCAAGAGGTCAGAGGCAAGAAGCAAGAACGGCTTTTTTCCGACTTTGAAGATAAGGCGAATATTGTTCGTTTTTCAAGGCACAAAAGAGCGTGCGATATCTGGCTCAAAAGAAGTAGGAACGAAATCAGTTTCTTCCGTTGCGGCAGCCAAAAACAGACTTAAAAAAGTGCGGCGATGAACAGCAGTAAACCAAGCGGCACGATGGTCACCATACGGACAAACAGGTAGCGAATTAAAGCGCAGGGTCAAGCCGGGCGCCAGACGGCTTGCAGGGGTTGCCCTCGACGCAGTCAGGGCGGGGGCGGAGCCACCCAGCTCAAGGCGCAAAAGAAAGAGTAACGATATGAAGAATACATCAAAAATAATACCATGCTATGCGGCGGATACCTCGGGGGTGTGCTCGGCTCTTTATGAGCTGGGGGGCATGACCGTGGTGCATGATGCGTCGGGGTGCAACTCCACATATTCCACCCATGACGAGCCGAGGTGGTACGATAAAAAATCAAGGATATTTATTTCGGCGCTGACCGAGATGGACGCCATAATGGGCGATGATGAAAAGCTCATAAGAGATACCGTGTCGGCGGCTAAGGACCTTGCACCTAACTTTATAGCCCTGTGCGGCTCGCCAATGCCAATGATGACGGGGGTCGATTTTGAGGCTATCGCCGAGGAGGTCCAAAGACGGTCGGGAGTAAGGACCTTCGGGCTTAGGACCAACGGCACACACTCTTACCTCAAAGGGGCTTCACAGGCTTTTCTTGAAATAGTAAAAGAGTTTGTTAAGGAGCCGACCGAGAGGACTAAGATGGGTGTCAACATTCTGGGAGCTATGCCGCTGGATTTTTCGGCTGAGGGCACCATAAACTCCATAAAAGAATGGCTGGCGGAGTACGGCTTTGAGCTTGTCTCATGCCTTGCTATGGGGTCGGAGCTTTCCGACATCTCAAAAGCGGCGGCGGCAAGGGTAAACCTGGTCATATCCTATTCGGGACTGGCAGCCGCACAGTATATGAACAGAAAATTCGGCATACCATATGTCTGCGGCGTGCCTGTGGGCAGGAGGTTTTCAAAAAAGCTCGCCGAGAACCTGTGGCTGGCAGTGCAGGAGCAGCAGAGCCTTTATACCTGCGCCGACAGAAGGACCGATGAAGAGGGCGTGCAGGTAATAGGCGAGAGCATTTTTGCAGGCTCGCTGGCAGCGGCGTTTACCATGGATATGGGAAGATATGCAAGGGTCATATGTCCCCTTGATACGGATATCAGCCTGCTGGCAAAGGGCGACCTTGATATATCCGCCGAGGAGGACATAGAAAAAGCCCTTAACGGCGGCGGGACAGACGGCGTTGCCGCTGACCCTATGTACAGGTATATCTCACCTGAAAACGCAGAGTTTTTTGAAACGCCCCACTTTGCATTTTCGGGAAGATGTTATCAGAAAAAGGCGCTTGACCTTATAAATAAACCGATCGGAGAGATCTTTGAATGATAAAATTAGCTTTGTACGGCAAGGGCGGTATAGGTAAATCCACCTGCACCGCAAACCTGGCTGCGGCATTCGCAAGCCTGGGTAAAAGAGTTATACAGATAGGCTGCGACCCCAAGGCGGACTCCACCATGAACCTGCTGGGGGGCACGCCTGTTATGCCCGTTATGGATTATATGAGGGAGCACGACGACGAGCCCACATCTGTTGACGAGATATCAAAAACAGGCTTCGGCGGTGTGCTTTGTATCGAAACGGGTGGCCCTACCCCCGGGCTGGGCTGCGCAGGCAGAGGGATAATAACCACCTTCAGCCTGCTGGAAGAGCTGGAGCTTTTTGAGCGCTTCAAGCCCGACGTGGTGCTCTACGACGTGCTGGGAGATGTGGTCTGCGGCGGCTTTGCCGCACCTATCAGAGAGGGCTACGCCTCGCAGGTGCTGATAGTTACCTCGGGAGAGAAAATGGCGCTTTATGCGGCTAATAACATAAACAGCGCCGTTAAAAATTTCGAGGACCGCAGCTACGCCAAGGTAAGGGGCATTATAATGAACCGCCGCAGCGTCGAGAACGAGGAGGAAAAGGTGAGAGCCTTTGCCGAAAAAGCAGGACTTGAAATAGCCGCGGACATTCCCAGGTCTGATGATATAATCAGGTGCGAGGACATGGGCAAGACCGTTATTGAGGGCGACCCCCGGTGCGAGGCTGCACAGCGGTTTTTAGCTCTTGCAAAAAAGCTTATCGAAGAGGATAATGATAATGAATAAAGCGTTTTATATAACAGCCGGGGAGCTGGCAGGGGCAGGGTTTGAGAATGTCCCCGACGAGCTTGTTTCATCAAGGCATATGATATACAGCTCGCCTGCCACGCTGGATTTCAACTCACCGGGTGCAAAGGGGTTCGGCGTTAAAAGGGCAGGGCTTGCAGTGCCGGGGTCGGTGATGCTGCTGGTAGCCCCGGGCTGCTGCGGGAGAAATACTGCGCTGCTCAACGAGCTGGGCTATAACGAGAGATTTTTCTACCTGCTGCTTGACGATACCGATATCGTCACAGGCAGACATCTTACAAAGATACCTAAGGCGGTGAAGGAGCTTTGCGGTGAGCTTGACTATACCCCCTCGGCGGTGATGATATGCATAACCTGCGTTGACGCCCTGCTGGGAACGGATATGGAAAGGGTGTGCCGCAAGTGCGAGGAAGCCGCAGGAGTGCCAACGGTGCCTGCCTATATGTATGCGCTGACCAGAGAAAAGCGCCTGCCGCCAATGGCAGGGGTGAGAAGGTCGGTGTACTCGCTGCTGAAACCGCAGAAAAGGATATCTAACGAGTGCAACCTTATGGGGTATTTCGCACCTATGTATGACTCAAGCGAGATATACGAGCTGCTGGGCTCGGCCGGCATTAAAAAGGTGAGGGAGCTGGCGAGGTGTAAGACCTTTGAAGAGTATGAGGAGCTTTCAAGGGCAAACTTCAACCTGGTTTTAAACCCCGAAGCCAGATATGCGGCACAGGACCTGGAAGCAAGGCTGGGCATACCCTTTATAGAGCTGGTGAGAATGTACCGCATTGATAAGATACGAAACCAGTACCGCCTGCTGGGTCAGGCGATAGGGGCAAAGCTTGATGACAGCCAATACTACGAAAAAGCCAAAAGCACTATAGAAGCCTTTAAGGCAAAGCACGGTGAGCTGACCTTTGCGGTGGGCGAGTGCGTAAATGCCGACAGCTTTGAGCTATCGCTGGCGCTTACTGAGTACGGCTTTAAGGTCAGTGAGATATACGGCACGGTGGGGGAGCGCAACTTTGTGTTCATCAAAAAGCTGGCACAGCTCTCACCCGATACTAAAATATATTCAAACCTTTCACCCACCATGCTGGGGTATGAGCGTGAGGGCGATATAGATATGGTGATAGGCAATGACGCAAGGTATTACCACAAGGATATCAGGGGGGTGGATCTTAACGACGAAGCCCAGCCCTTCGGGTATGACGGGGTGATAAAATTGTTTGAGGCGCTGGATACGGCATCGGGAAAATAATTATAAAGAATTACAGAGGAGCAGATGACGATGAAAAAAACCAAGCTTATATCAGCGCTGTGCGCTGTTGTTCTCACCTTCGGTGCGGCTGCCGCACCTGTGGGAGATATGATCTCTGACGGATATGAGATAACAGCGGCTGCCGATGAAAACAGATATGTTTTTCACGACGATGATGTGTGTGATATATATGCGCAATTAAACAGCAGCAATACACTTACCATTACAGGCATAAGCATTTACCAGCCGCCCATTGACCTGAGGATACCCGAGGAGATAAACGGCGTGACCGTAACAGCCATCGGCGAGGGCGCTTTTGCAGGGGAGAGCAATTTCTGGGACGTTTATATCCCCGATACTGTCACAGGCATAGGCGACAGGGCATTCAGCGGCTGTAAAAGTTTAACTGATATCCGTTTTGGCAAAAACCTTAAAAGCATAGGTAATGAGGCTTTTAAGGACTGTACGGATATGATGAACAATTTTGATTATGATACATCTTCTGATAACGGCAAAAGCAGGATAATAGGCAGATACATTCTGCCCGAGGGTCTTGAAAGCATAGGCGATAGTGCCTTTGCAGGCTGCAGGTCGATAGGAGATATCATACTGCCGAGGTCTCTCACATATATCGGCAGCAATGCTTTCCCTCAGGAGCAGACCGACCCTGACGGCGGCACAATATGCTGCTATAAGGGCAGCTATGCCGAGGATCATCTTAAAAGCCTTGGTGCAGGGTATGAGTATGCCAATGATATCGCAGCGGGTGCGGTGACGCTTGATTACAAGGAAGATATCCGCCGTTATTATCAGTATTTTTATGATAACAAAGCCAAAGAGCCTGAGGTCATACTGACAGACGCAGCAGAAAATCTGCTGGTAAAGGGAAGAGATTATGACCTCTATTATGAGGGGGATAACAAAAACCCCGGCAGCTTTAGTGTGTGTGTTGAGGGCAAGGACGGCTACTTCGGAAAGCGGGAGCTCACAGTATGGATACTTGAAGCAGGGGATATCAACCGTGACCTTAAAGTGGATACCAAGGACGCGATGCTTGCGGTAAGATATGCTAAAAAAGAGCTTATGTTTGACCCATACCGTGTGTATTCGGGCGATGTGAATAACGACGGAAAAATAGACTCAAAGGACGCAATGAGGATAATATCAATTGCCAAAAAAAGTGTCTGAGCACAAAAAGGCAGCTTTGATATCTGAAAGCGCCCGTAACTGAAAGGACATCAGCAAACATGAAAAAGCTACTGAAATACATCTCCCCACCGGCGCCCGATGACTCGGGGGCTTGCTCGGTGCTTTACGAGCTGGGGGGCATAACGGTGATATGTGACGCAGGCGGCTGCGCAGGCAATGTGTGCGGCTTTGACGAGCCCAGGTGGTTTGAGAAAAGCTCGGCGCTGTTCAGTGCAGGGCTGAGGGATATGGACGCTATACTGGGGCGTGATGACAAGCTGGTGGAAAAGCTGGCAAGGGTCTGCGAACAGGTGGACGCTAAGTTCACCGCCATTGTGGGGACCCCCGTGCCTGCGGTGATAGCCACCGACTATAAGGCGCTCAAAAGAATGAGCGAGAAAAAAACAGGGCTTCCCTGCATAACCGTTGCCTGCGACGGCACAAAGCTCTACGACAGGGGCGAGCAGGAGGCTTATTTTAAGCTGTTTGAGGAGTTCGCCGTGGATAAGCTCCCCACCGTCAAGGGCAGGCTGGGAGTTATCGGCGCTACCCCTTTGAACACAGGGCTGACTGAGGCAGGACCTATCATAAAAAGCCTTAAAGAGCAGGGCTGGCGTGAGGTAGTTTGCTTCGGCATGGACAGCGGACTTGATGATATAATAAACCTATCAGCCTGTGAGGAGCTGCTGGTTATAGCACCCTCGGGAATAAAGGCTGCAAGGCTTATGGGCGAGCGCTTCGGCATACCCTGTAAAACGGGCTATCCCATACTCGATGAAGAGCTTTTGAAAAAAGCAGGCGAGCTGAGAGACAAAAAGGTGCTGATAGTTCACCAGCAGATAGCTGCAAATGCCTTGCGTGACAGGATAAGCGGCTGTGAGGTGATATGCGCCAGCTGGTTCGATATGATCGAGGAGCTAATGCAGGAAAATGATACCCATATAACAGGTGAGGAGCAGTTCACCGAGCTTGTTATGGGCGGCGGCTTTGATGTGATAATAGGGGATATTTCCCTTAAACGTGCCGTTAAGGGCTTTGGCGGCGAGTTTATAGACTTTGCTCACTATGCGGTGAGCGGCAGAATGAGAAAAACTGAAACTTAAAACAATATGGAGGTATTTATCATGTGTGTTGGATTATCTGCAAGAGTAGTAAGCGTTAAGGACGGTACAGCCCTGATAGACGCAAGCGGAGCTAAAAGAGAGGTAAGCGCCGATCTGCTGGAGGAGCTGGAGCCGGGGGATTATGTTATGGTGCACGCAGGTGTGGCTATAGCAAAAATTACCCAGAGCGATGAAGAAGAATACGACGATGTAATGGAGAGCGTGATATGAACGATAGCGTAAAGACCGCCAAGGATATAGTGACCTCATACAGCGGCAGAAAGCTGCGCATTATGGAGGTCTGCGGAACACATACCCATGAGATATTCAGGCTGGGCATAAGAAAGCTGCTGCCTGAGAATGTTGAGCTTATATCGGGTCCGGGCTGCCCCGTGTGCGTCACCCCTGTGGGCTTTATCGACGAGGCTTGCTGGCTTGCGCTGGAAAAAAACTGCGTGATATGCACCTTCGGCGACCTTATAAGAGTGCCTGGTACTGAAATGAGCCTTGCAGGGGCAAGGTCAGAGGGGGCGCAGATAAAGCCCGTGTATTCGCCGCTGGACGCTGTTGACTACGCCAGGGAAAACCCTGACAAGCAGGTGGTATTTTTAGCTGTTGGCTTTGAGACCACCACACCCTCAGCCTGCCTTGCTGCCGAGACCGCAAAAAAAGAGGGGCTTGAAAACTTCTCGCTGCTCACCGCAAACAAGACCATGCCCAATGCCTATGCCGCATTGGAGGGCAGCGCAGACGCATTCCTCTACCCCGGTCACGTCAACGCCATAACAGGCACGCAGATCTGTGAGGAGCTGAAAGAAAAGGGCGTTTCGGGAGTAGTTGCAGGCTTTACCGCAGGGGAGCTGCTGACGGCGCTGGCTGTGATATTGAAGCTCTCGGAGAGCGGCGAGCCTTTCTTTAAAAACTGCTACCCCAGGGTAGTAAAGGCAGAGGGCAACCCTGCTGCGCAGAAGCTCATAGAAAAGGTGATGCAGCCCTGCGACAGCGAGTGGAGAGGTCTGGGAGTGATACCCATGTCGGGCATGGAGCTGCGTGAGGGATACGCAGCGTTTGACGCAAGGAAAAAGTATGATATGCCTGTTATAAAGGGCAAGCCCAACCCTGCCTGCCGCTGCGGAGACGTTTTGCAGGGCAAGTGCAAGCCCTCAGACTGCAAGGTGTTCGGCAAGGTATGCACCCCCGAGCACCCCGTAGGCGCCTGCATGGTATCGGGAGAGGGCGCTTGCTCGGCTTATTATCAGTATAACTAAGACCGTTAAGGCGCACTAAGACCCTAACATCAAAAATAAGGAGAATATCAACATGAGTTCAAATAAAACAGTTACCCTTGCCCACGGTGCAGGGGGAAAGCAGACCAGTGAGCTTATCGCAAAGGTTTTCAAGGCTCACTTTTCAAATCCTGAGTTTACGGCAGACGACGCTGCTGTGCTGAATATCGGCGAGGGCAGGCTGGCATTTACCACCGACGGCTTTATAGTTTCGCCCTTTGAGTTCAACGGCGGAAATATCGGCAAGCTCAGCATATGCGGAACGGTCAACGACCTTTCATGCATGGGTGCAAAGCCCCTTTACATGACCTGCGCATTCGTCATCGAGGAGGGCTTCCCCCTTGATAAGCTGGAGGAGATAGCCGCCGCTATGGAAAAGACCGCAGCCGAAGCAGGCGTTAAGATAGTTGCAGGGGATACCAAGGTGGCTGGCAAGGGTCAGGTGGATAAGGTGTTCATAACCACCACGGGTATCGGCAGGATAATGGATAATGCCCATACCTCAGGCACCTTTGCAAAGCCGGGAGACGCCATAATAGTTACAGGCGATGTGGGCAGACACGGCTGCACCATTCTGCTTGCCCGTGACGAGTTCGGCATTGAAGCCGATGTTGACAGCGACTGCGCACCGCTCTGGGGCACGGTGGAAAGCATTTATGAGGTCACCGGCGATATCCACGTTATCAGAGACGCCACCAGGGGCGGCGTGGGCACTGTGCTTTATGAGATAGCAGAGCAGAGCGATGTGGGGATAGCTCTCAACGCCGAGAAAATACCAGTTGACGAAAGAGTCAAGGGCGTTTGCGGTATGCTGGGACTTGAGCCGCTGTATCTCGCCTGCGAGGGCAGACTGGTGATATTCGCCCCAGAGGAGCACGCCGAAAAGATAGTGGAGCAGCTGCACAAGGGCAAATATTCTAAGAATGCTGCCATTATCGGCAGAGTTACCGAGGAAAACAAGGGCAAGGTGGTCATGGAGACGGAAATAGGCTCACAGACGCTGCTGCCACAGCCCGGGGGAGAGCTGCTGCCCAGGATCTGCTGATATTTCCAGAAGCAAGAAAATAGAAGCAAGAAGCAAGAAAAATGTGCCTGCAAATGGGACGAAATTTTAAATTCGTCGCAGGCGTGTATTGGTCTTGTCTCCGGTCATTTTGTATCTGAGAAAATCAAAAATTGATTTGAGGGATATTTCTTTTGTGCAATTTGACAACAAAAATCAACGAAAATGCCCGATCGGGGCGGCAAAGGCTGATTATTTGCCCTAAAACCGCCTGCGGTCGGGCTGTTTTTATGCCCGGGCGTGATTTTGTCATTTTTGTAATAATTAACTAAATTAACTAAAATAAAGCGTAACCATTTTTTAACCAACAAAGACACAATTTTTTTTAAAACGGCATTTGTCCCCATAAGACGGTGCGGCTTGATAATATTTTCTGTATTTGGTGGAAAATTTTTAAAAACCTATTGACGAATACCAGTAGTTGTGGTACAATAATAGTACAACAGAAAGCCGTGAGTCGGCTGAGAATGAGCAAAACTAAGTTTCTATGTAAATTTATGTAAATTTTTCATCTAAATATCCGCCCCGAAAGAGGTCAAAATCACTATATGTTGTGGTCGGGTAAAGTTTATAAAAAATTCACAAATTACAGCTTGGTTACAAATAAAGCTCTAAAAGTTACAAATACCGCACCCGCAGAGCCGACACAGAGCAAAAAGTCCAATAATTTTACCTCCTGACCGACGAGTTTGGGAAAATTTACAGTTGCATTTTTTATTTATATAGTGTATAATAAATACGGTGGTAAAAAGTGCGAATAAGTGTCAAATTTTCCATAACAGTGCGCACTTTATCCCAAAAACAGTGTACGGGTGGTGAACGGCTTGTCTGAAAATATGCTGATGGGCGCATATAATCAGTCGATGGACGTCAAGGGAAGAATGAGCTTTCCTGCAAAGCTGCGTGAGACGCTGGGCGAGCGGTTCATCGTGACAAGAGGTATAGACGGCTGTTTGTTCGTGTATTCTCCCGAGGAGTTCAGGGTGAAGACGGATAAGCTGAGAGCTCTGCCAATGGCTAAGGCGAGAAAGCTGCAAAGAAGCTTCACAGGCTGGGCGAGCGAGGTGGAAGCGGACAAGCAGGGCAGGATACTGATACCCCAGGCGCTGAGAGAGATAGCAGGGCTTGAAAAAGAGGTCGTTGTGGTGGGCGTTTCCGACAGGTGCGAGATCTGGGACAGAAAACGCTGGGAGAGCTTTAACAGCGATATTGATGACAACGAGCTCATGGACGCTCTGGAAGGACTTGATTTCTGATGGAATTTAAGCACGTTTCGGTGCTGCTTGATGAATGTATAGAGGGGCTTGATATAAAGCCCGAGGGCATTTATGTTGACGGTACCGCAGGCGGTGCGGGACATTCCGCTGAGATAGCAAAAAGGCTTGACCCCCAAAAGGGCAGGCTGATAGCCATTGACAGAGACCCCGAGGCGGTAAAGACCGCAGAGCAAAGGCTTGCAGGGCTGCCTGCACAGGTGGTCAGGGGAAATTATTCCGAGATCGACGATATACTGGCTGAGCTTGGCGTGAGCGGCGCAGACGGTATACTGCTGGACCTTGGGGTGAGCTCCTATCAGCTGGATAATGCCGAGAGAGGGTTCTCTTACCATAATGACGCACCGCTGGATATGAGAATGAGCGGCGAGGGGCTCTCTGCCAAGGACGTTGTAAACGGTTACGGGTATGAGCAGCTCTCGAAAATAATTTTTGAGTACGGCGAGGAGAAATTCTCACGCAGCATTGCCAAGAGGATAGTTGAGAAAAGGCAGGAAAAGCCTGTTGAAACTACGCTGGAGCTGGCTGAGATAATAAAATCGGCAGTGCCCCAGAAGGTGAGAAGGGAGAAAAACCCCTGCAAAAAGACCTTTCAGGCGATAAGGATAGAGGTCAACAGCGAGCTTGAACATCTCAGCATAGCCCTTGACAAAGCCTTTGACGCGCTGAACATCGGCGGCAGGCTGTGTATAATAACCTTTCACTCGCTGGAGGACAGGCTGGTGAAGCAGAGATTTCAAAGCTTCTGCAGGGGCTGTGTTTGTCCCCTTGATTTCCCCGTGTGCGTATGCGGAAAAACTCCCAGGGGCAGACTTGTGAACCGCAAGCCCATTGAGCCCGCCGAGGAGGAGCTGGCTGCAAACAACCGCAGCCGCAGCGCAAAGCTCAGGATAATAGAAAAGATAGATGACTGATGCAGGACGAAGAATGAGGATACGTCTTGCTTTAACAATAAGGTGTTGATATAAATGGCAAATGTCCACAGCCTCGATAATCTGGCTCTCGACCTGACCGAGCAGGAGGAGCAGGCGGTATCGGAGCCTAAAATAGAACATAACGTAACTGCGGCAGCCGCCTCGGGCGGAGTAAGCAAAAGGTCGGCGGCAGGCTGGTCGCTGCTTATAACCGTGGCACTGGCGCTGCTGGCGTCGCTTATCTTCGGCAAGGTGGAAATATCCAGCCTTTATACCCAGAGGGCGGAGCTGGAGAGCGAGCTGACACAGCTGGAAAATGAAAATGTAAGCCTGCAGTCGGAGCTGGCTGAGAGAATGAATATGACCAAGGTGGAGGAGTATGCCAAGAACAACTTGGGGCTCCAGAAGCTGGATAAATCTCAGATAGAATACGTCGAGGTGGACACCCCCTCGGTGGTGGAGGTCAAGCAGGAGGACAGCGACGACGTTTTTGTAAAAATAAAGCACTGGGTGGATTCCGCTAAGGAATATCTGGGACTTTAGTGCAATACAATTGTAAGGAAAGTTAGGGACAAGAAATTGTGCTTAGCTTTCTTGTTCTATTATTTTGTAAGCAGATTTTTGGCGTAAATGACATAATTTTGAGGTAATTGTATCAGAATTATGTGCGAGAGGGAGATTTTTTATGACCGACAAGCCAAGTGCGAAAATGAAAACAAGGCTGAATATATGGCTGTGTCTGCCTGTTCTGGCGCTGCTCATCTACATGATATGGGGCATATATAAAGTCTCTATCAAGGAGGGCGAAAAGTGGCAGTCGCTGGCAAATTCCCAGCAGCTGAGGTCTACCGTGGTGGGGGCTTCAAGGGGCACTATCTACGACTCAAAGGGCAATGTTCTGGCGCAGAGCGCTACGGTGTATACCATTTATGTTGACCCCGTTATGCTGGAAACTCAGCTGAAAGGCAGAGACGACTGGATAGAGGAGCTGAAGGGCGCTATCGCATCAGAGGACGACCCCGAAAAGGTGGAGGAGTATCAGGCGAAGCTCGAAAAAGCAAAAAACAGTGACGAGACCCTTGACGAGCTGGTGGAATTTCTGGCGGTGAAGCTGGAGATGGAGACTGCCGATGTGAGGGATAAGCTGACCGATACCACCAGCCAGTATATCATACTGAAAAAAGAGGTCGAAAAGACCCTGAGAGACGAGATAAACGACAAGCTCACCGATCTGCAGATCGACGGCGTCAGGGGAGACCCCACCACCAGAAGAGTATACCCCCAGAACTCGCTGGCAGCCAATGTGCTGGGTCATACCGATTATGACGGCAACGGTATCTACGGGCTTGAAGCTTATTATGACGACTACCTTTCGGGCGTTGACGGCAGAGTTATCACCGCCGCCGACAAGGACGGCAACGAGATACCCTACAGGTATAAGCAGAGCTATGACGCCCAGGACGGCAACAGCCTTAACCTGAATATCGACATAAATATACAGTATATGCTTGAAAAAGCTTTGCAGAAGGCTTATGACGAGAACCAGCCTGCCGAAAGGCTCTGCTCGATAATAATGAACCCGAAAACGGGTCAGGTATATGCCATGGCTACAAACTACAGCTATGACCCCAACGAGCCTGCAAAGATAACCGACCCCAAGGTGGCTGAGGAGCTGGCAGGGCTTGATGACAGCACGGGCGAGTATCAGGATAAGCAGCTTGAAGCCTGGAGTATGCAGTGGAAGAATAAGGCGATATCAGAGCTTTACTTTCCCGGCTCGGTGTTCAAGATAATCACAGGTTCATCGGCGCTGGAGGAAAAGGCTATCAGCCTTGACGATACCTTCTCCTGCAATACCATGATACAGGTCGAGGACAGAGAGATATCCTGCTGGTCCACCAGCGACCACGGCGCCCAGAACTTAGCTCTGGCAATGCTCAACTCCTGCAACCCTGCCTTTGTGCAGATAGGTCTCAAGCTGGGCATAGATAATTATGAAAAGTATTTTGACGGCTTCGGTCTCAACGAGCTTTCGGGCATAGACCTGCCGGGCGAGATAAATTCGTATAACTTCCACGTAAACGGCGGACTGAGGGGTGCGGTGGACTTAGCTACTTCTTCCTTCGGTCAGCACAACAAGGTGACGCCTATACAGATGATAACCGCAGTTTCCGCAGCGGTCAACGGCGGCTATGTGGTGACCCCCCAGGTGGTGGGCAGCATAACCGACTCAAACGGCAATGTTGTAAAAAAGAACGAGCCTGTTATCAAAAGACAGATAATATCGGAGGATACCTCAGCCAGCATGAGAGAGATACTAAAGGGCGTTGTTGAGGGTCAGAAGGGCTCAAACTGCTACATAAAGGGCTACAGCATAGGCGGCAAGTCGGGTACCTCGCAAAAGCTGGATATCTCAGGCGGTGAGGAGCTTTACGTTTCATCATACTGCGCATTTGCCCCTGCCGAGGACCCCGAGATAATAATGCTTGTGATGGTAGACCAGCCCACAGGCGAGAAGTATTACGGCAGCCAGGTGGCAGCTCCCATTTGCGTTGAGGTGCTTTCTGAGGTGCTGCCTTACATGGGCTATTTCCCCGAGTATACCGAGGAGGAGCTGGAAAATGTCAGCGTTACTGTGCCAAGCGTTCAGTATTACGAGCTCAGCGACGCTAAAAAGACCCTGGAGGACCTGGGTCTGACGGTAAAGGTAAAGGGCGAGGGCGACACAGTGCTCAGACAGGTGCCCAGTGCCGTAAAGATAGAGCACGGCGGCTCGGTAGTCCTCTACACCGATGAAAAGACCGAGATAGAAAAGGTGAGCGTGCCTAATATAGAGGGTCTGACCAAGAGCCAGGCGAAAGAGGTGCTGGAAGCCTACGGGCTCAACCTGATAGCAGGCGGAACGGGCGCAGAGGAGGAAGCAGCTACCGCACAGGACGACCAGAGCTATTCCCCCGGCACCAGCGTGCCTATGGGCACAGCCATTACCGTAAGCTTTGTCACCTCGGTGGTGGTATCACAGTAGCTCCCGGCAGAACAATAAATATCAAAGAAGGTATGATGATATGAAGCTTTATGAACTGATAAAGGGCGTGGCTGAAACGACCCTGCCTGATATGGAGATAACAGGCATAACCAGTGACAACCGTACTGAGGTGAGGGACGGTTACGTGTTTGTGTGCATAAAGGGCAATACCTTTGACGGACACGACGCAGCAAGGGCTATGACAGAAAAGGGCTGCTCGGTGATAATAGCAGAGAGAGACCTGGGGCTTGATAACCAGATAATCGTTAAAAACACCAGAGAAGCCTATCCGCTGCTGTGCTCGGCATGGTTCTCACACCCCGAGAGGGAGCTCAGGCTGATAGGTGTGACGGGTACCAACGGCAAGACCACCATAACCACTGTCATAAAAAAGGTGCTCACAAGCTTCGGCCGCAAGGTGGGGCTGATAGGCACCTGCCAGAACGAGATAGGCGACGAGGTGTTTGAGACCGCAAGGACCACCCCCGAGCCCTATGACCTGTATGAGCTTTTCAGAAAAATGGCAGACGCAGGCTGTGAGTATACTGTCATGGAGGTATCATCTCAGGGACTGGAGCAGAAGCGAGTGGCAGGCTGCCGCTATGAGGTGGGCATATTCACAAATCTCACCCAGGACCACCTTGACGTGCACGGCACTATGGAGAATTATTATCAGGCTAAAAAGCTGCTGTTTGGTATTTCAGATACGGCGATAATAAATATTGATGATGAATACGGCAAAAGGTATGCTAAAGAGGTACCCTGCCCTGTTAAGACCTATTCGGTGAACGGCAAGGCTGATTTTATGGGTGAGGACGTGCTGCTCAGCGCCAGCGGAGTTAATTATGTGTTCTCGGACGGCGTAGCAAAGCATAATGTGTTTTTTGCCATGCCGGGGCTTTTTAACGTATCAAACTCACTGGCGGTCATCGCCTGCATGGAAACGCTGGGCTACAGCGTGGATAAGACCATCAGGGCTTTTGACGATATAAAGGGAGTAAGGGGCAGAGCTGAGATAGTCCCCACAGGCAGGGACTTTACGGTGATATGTGACTATGCCCACACCCCCGACGCACTGGTGAACGTGCTCACCGCTATCAAGGAGAGCTCAAAGGGCAAGGTAAAATGCCTTTTCGGCTGCGGCGGCAACAGGGACCGCACCAAGCGTGCCCCTATGGCAGCGGCGGCGGCAGACCATGCGGATTTTCTCATAGTGACCTCGGATAACCCGAGGAATGAGGACCCAGACGAGATAATAAACGACGTGCTGGAGGGTCTTAAAGACAAGACCACCCCATACATAAGGATAACAGACAGAAGAGAAGCCATACACTGGGCGGTGAAAAACGCCGAAAAGGACGATATCATCGTGCTGGCAGGCAAGGGTCATGAGGATTACCAGATACTTGCAGGCGGAGTAAAAATACACTTTGATGAAAGAGAAGTAGTGGCAGAGGCTTTAAAGGAGCTCTGATATACTGTATCTGAAAAGAGGCTTAAAATAATGGAAAAGCTAAAGCTATCCGAGATTATCAAGGCAGCAGGCGGCAGCTTCGGATATCCTGCCGATGTGGAGATAAGCAGCGTGTCTACCGATACCAGGACTATAGAGAAAAACTCGCTGTTTATAGCTCTCAAGGGGGCGAATTTTGACGGCCATGATTTTGCGGCACAGGCTATGGAGCTGGGGGCTGCGGCAGTGGTGACAGAAAAGCCCGTGGAGGGCGCACGCTGCCTTATTGTGGACTCCACAGCTCAGGCGCTGCTGGATATAGCAGGCTATTACAGAAATAAATTTAATATACCCCTTGTGGGAGTAACGGGCAGCGTGGGCAAGACCACCACCAAGGATATGATAGCCGCGGTGGTCAGCGAGAAATACAATACCCTTAAAACCCAGGGGAACCTGAATAACGAGGTGGGTATGCCCAAGACCCTGCTGGGGCTTGATAACAGCATCGAAGCTGCAGTTATCGAAATGGGTATGAACCATAAGGGCGAGATATCAAGAATGTCTGTGAGCTGCAGACCTACGGTGTGCGTTATAACCAATATCGGCGTTTCGCATATCGAAAACCTGGGCTCGCAGGAAAATATACTGAAAGCCAAGCTGGAGATACTTGACGGCGCGGCTTATGACGCCCCGCTTATACTGTGCAGGGACGACAAGCTGCTTTACAAGGCTGAAATATATTCGGGCAGACGGGTATACTATTACTCGGTATCAAAAAAAGACTGCGATGTTTACGCAACTAATATAACCGCAGAGAGCGGCGGCGTTGAGTTCGATATAAACTATGAGGGCGGCAGGCTGCACGCAAAAATAAACTGCCCCGGCGAGCATAATGTTAAAAACGCTCTGGCAGCCTTCTGCGTGGGACTGGTGCTGGATATACCGCCCGAGGATATAATAAAGGGTCTTGCAGCCTTCAAGCCCGAGGGCATGAGACAGAATGTCATCACAGAAAAGGGGATAACCTATATCCTTGACTGCTACAACGCAGCCCCCGACTCCATGAAAGCCGGCCTTTCGGTGCTGGCGCAGGCAAAGGCAGAGGGCAAACGCTACTGCGTGCTGGGGGATATGCTGGAGCTTGGCAAGAACTCGGCTAAATACCACAGGACTGTGGGGGAGTATGTAAAGGGCTCAAAAGCCGACGAGCTGCTCTGCTTCGGCGAGTATTCAAAAAACTATATCGAGGGCGCCTGCGACAAGGGCTTTGACAGAGAAAAGACTAAGCACTTTGACACCCGTGAGGAGCTGGCGCAGTACCTTAAAGAGAATGTTAAAGAGGGCGACGCGGTGCTCTTCAAGGGCAGCAGAGGAATGAAGCTGGAAGAAGTATATGAGCTTATGAGGGAATAGTTGGAAGCTAAGATACAAAGCATTATACTGCTTATCGAGCTTGCCGCAGGCATTGCCTTCGGCAGAGTTATGATACCTGCGGTGCGCAGGATAAAAACAGGAAAATTTGATATTTATATAGGCGACCGCTTCAAGCAGGACGGCTCGGAGCCGCGGTTCGGCGGCGGTGTGATATTTCTCACACTGCTCATGGGGCTGGCGGTGGGCGGCGCAGCGGCAGGGCTTGGAATGAAGGAGCATTTTGCACTGCTCTGCGTGGTCATCTACCTGACGGTGCTGCTGGATATGGGCATAATTGAGGACAGGCAGAGAGACACCAAACAGGGCATAGGCATAAAGCCTGTAAAGCGCTTTTTGGTAAAGCTCATATCGAGCATGATACTTGTGTGGCTGCTGGACTTTCTGGGCTTTGGGTGCGCAGAGATACTTCTGCCCTTCCGCCTTGGCTATATAGAGCTGGGGGAGCTTTCGGTGCCTGTGAATGCGCTGCTCATAACAGGGCTGATAACGGCGGTGGAGATACACGACTGCCACAAGGGCTTGCATGAAACGGGCATAGACGGGCTTTGCACACTGTCTGTGATGATAGCCTCGCTGGGGCTTGCCGCAGGCTTTTCGGTAAACGGCGGCAGAGAGACGGCGCAGCTTGTGTGCCTTTGCACAGCAGGCAGCTGCGGCGCATTTCTGATGTGGAGCATTTCGCCCTCAAAGATATATTTAGGTCAGTCGGGAGGACTGGTGCTGGGGGGAGCGGTGTGCAGCGCTATGGTGCTCTCGGGCTTGCAGCCGGCGGCGGTATTCGCGCTGGCGGCAGTGATAATAGACGCTGTATGCGCAGTGCTGCAAAGAGCGGTGTTTGTTAAGACCAAAAAGCTGCTTTTAAAGGGTGCTTCTCTGCACGAGCATTTAAGGGCTGTAAGCTGGGGCGACTATAAAATAATGGGGCTGTTCGGCATTATACAGCTTATGGGAAGTGCCGCAGCCATAGCTTTTATGATCTACGAAAACAAGTTGGTTATTTGATATAATGCCATAAGGAGGAAACAGGGTTTGGCTGATAAGGGTATATATCGTGAGCGTGACGGCGGACTGGTGTATAACAACCGTATCCCCGTGCTCAAAAGGCAGCCTGTTGCTCAGGCAAGAAAAAAGCTGAATTTTAAATTTGTAAAAAGCGGCATTGATAAGCCTTTTCTCGTGCTCATACTGCTTTTGCTCATATTCGGCGTTATAATGATGTTCTCAGCCTCATTTGCGTGGGGCCTCAACGATTTTGATGACGGCTATTACTACGCAAAAAAGCAGATACTCTGGGCGGCTATCGGTCTGGCGGTGATGACGGGGGTATCCTTCCTTGACTACCACTTTTACCAGAACACCAAGATATGCTATGCGTTTTTTCTGATAATGTATGCCATAACGCTTTATGCCGCGCTTTTCGGCACATCAACGGCGGACGCCAGCCGATGGATACAGCTGGGACCCATGCAGTTCCAGCCGTCGGAGCTTTTAAAGGTCGCGTTCATAATCATTTTTGCGTATATAATGTCGGTGAACTTCCCGAAATTCAACGACTGGCGCTACTGCGTCATACCCTTTACGGTGATAATGGGCATGGTGGTGCTGGTGCTCATGCTGCAAAGACACCTTTCGGCGGTAATGATAATAGGCATTATCGGCGTCAGCATGATGTTCGTCAGCGGTATGCCCAGAAAGACCTTCTGGAAATTTATAGGCGTATGTGCGGCTGCGGCTGCGCTGTTCGCCCTTTACATACTGCTCACAGGCTCGGGCTTCAGCTATATACAGGAGAGGATAGAGAGCTGGAGAAACCCCACATCTGACCCCCAGGGAGCTACCTACCAGACCTACAACTCACTGTTAGCCATAGGCTCGGGCGGCTGGACGGGGCTGGGCTTCGGCGAGTCAAGGCAGAAGTTTTTGTACCTGCCCGAGGCGCAGAATGACTTTGTGTTCTCCATAATCTGTGAAGAGCTGGGCTTTGTGGGTGCGGTAGTTATAATAATGCTGTTCGTTATCTTCGTGCTCAGGGGCTTTTACATCGCCAGCAACGCCAAGGACCGCTTCGGCATGATGGTGGCAGCAGGCATAACCATACAGATAGGCATTCAGGCATTTTTGAATATCATGGTAGCCTCAAACTCATTCCCCAATACGGGTATAAGCCTGCCGTTTTTCAGCTACGGCGGAACGGCGCTGGTCATACAGCTCGCCGAAATGGGCATTTTGCTGAATATTTCACGTCAGGGCAACATAAAAAAATGAACCTGAGTTAAAAAGGAGAGAATACACCCCATGCCAAGAGTATTGCTTGCAGGCGGCGGCACCGCAGGACACGTTAACCCTGCCCTTGCCATTGCCGAGATAATAAAAAAGAATTACCCCGATACGGAGTTCTGCTTTGTGGGAAACCCCCAAAAGCTTGAAGCCAGGCTGGTGCCAAAGGCAGGCTACCGCTTTGAGCCGCTGCAGATAGAGGGCTTTCAGAGAAAGATAAACGGCGAGAATATCAGGAGAAATTTCCATGCTTTGGGCTGCCTTGCAAAGTCGGGCAGCAGGTGCAGGGCTATCCTTAAAGATTTCAAGCCCGACCTGGTCGTGGGTACGGGGGGATATGTATCGGGACCCATAGTAAGGGCGGCTGCCAAGGCAGGCATAAAAACTGCCATTCATGAGCAGAACGCCTTTGCGGGAGTTACCAACAAGCTGCTCTCAAAGCAGGTAGATGTGGTGATGATGACCGTCAAGGAGTCACAGAAGTATTTCCCCGAAGCCAAAAAATGCGTGGTAACAGGTCTGCCTGTAAGGGGAATGTTCTCAAAGCTCAGCCGTGAGGAAGCCAGAGAACAGCTGGGCATACCGAGCGGCGCCACGGTGGTGCTCTCGGCAGGGGGCAGCCTCGGCTCAAAGGTATTAAATGAGAACATCGCAAAGCTCTTCAAATGGTATCAGACCCAGGGGGTGGACGTTTACCATATCCATTCCTACGGCACCTATAAGGACTATGAGAATTATATTGAGGACTGCGAAAAGCAGGGAATTAAAATAAAGGACGACCCCAAACGCATAGTAAGCAGCTATGTAAATATGCCCCAGGCTATGGCTGCCTGCGACCTTATAATAACACGCTGCGGCGCTGCATCACTGGCAGAGATAGAAGCTATGGGCAGATGCTCCATACTTATCCCATCGCCAATGGTGGCAGAGAACCACCAGTATCACAACGGCATGGTGCTGCAAAACGCAGGGGCTGGCGTGGTGATCGAGGAGAAAAATCTCACTGAGGAGCTGTTTATAAGCACCGTCAAGGAGTTTATAAACGACCCCGAGAAAATAAAGCGCTGCTCACAGGCTGCGGCAGACCTGCACATCAAAGACACCGAACAGCGCATTGCAGACGCACTTAGACCGCTTATAAAATAATAACCTGCAGGTATTGGTAAAAGGCATATCTTACCTCTTACCTCTGACTTCTTACTTCTGAAAAGGAGCGAATGTTTAAAGTATGACAGACAGGACCTTGATGAAAAAGCACAATAAAAGAAATTCTATGGACTCGGTGTCTCTGCCTGATGCCGATAAGATAAAGAAACTCAGCGACCCCAAGTTCAGGGGCAGTGAGGTCAATGCCAAGGCAGAGGAGATATTCGAGAGCTATCATACCAAAAGGATAGGCAATTTTGATGATGCCTCAAAGTTCTATGAGCCCAGCGAGGGCAAAATGGACGATGATGATGAAGAAGACCCCGAGGACGATTTTATCCCCAAGCCCGACCCCAATAAAAAAGCCCCCTCGCATATGAGAAAGGGCATTAAAATGGGCAGCGGCTATGTGGAGAGGAGACGGGTCTTTATATGGATAGGCATAGCCCTGGTGGTGCTGGCAGCAGCCCTCACCTTCCTGCCCCCTGTTATGAGCAGCCGGGCGGAGGATACGAAGGTGCTGTTTGAGCGGAATATCTTCGAGGATATGGGCATGACCGAGTTCAAGACCTATGCCCTCGCCAACTATTCGGTGTACAGCGAGGAGTCCTTTAATTCCGAGAAAAAGGAGAACTACCGCGTTATCGAGCTCAGCGCCCATCTGCAGAACTCTTCCCCCTTTGAGGTGAAGATACCCCAGTATAAGGTGGCGCGTATCAAGGATAAATACAAGGACAAGCTTTGCTATGTCACATCCACCCACACCGACAAGGACGGCGCTGTTGACGGCGATATCATACCCGGCTTTTCGGGCGTTGATGTGAAGCTGGAGATAATGGTGAACGTCACCGATATGACCGACGAGCAGCTTGATGACTGCATAACCGGTCTTATCATCTCAACGGTGGATATGCAGAAAAAGGTGGCAGGCAATAAGTATATCACCTGTCTGCCTGCGTTCCTGTTCGTTTCAAACAACGTGTCGGTATCTCTGGCGCCGTAAGCTTTTAGAGGTAAGAAGTAAGAGGTAAGATGTAAGAGGTAAGAATGGTCTGACCTTTGAAAACGAACCACTGAGGGCTCTTTTGCATAGAATGAAGAAGATTTCTGTGTAAAGGAGCGACGCTTATGCAAAGGCTTATCATAAATGGCGGCAGCAGGGTCTGCGGAGAGATAAAGGTGCAGGGAGCAAAAAACAGCGCATTGCCGCTGCTGGCAGGCTGTCTGCTGGCAGGGGGAGAGGTCAGGCTGACAAACTGCCCCGAGCTTTCAGATGTTTATGCAGCACTGAGGATACTCAGCCGCTTCGGGTGCAGGTGTTCATTCAAAAATAATACGGCAGAGGTAAATTCGGCTGAGCTTACCGAGTACAGCGTCCCCGAGGAGCTTATGCGTGAGATGCGCAGCTCTATAGTATTTCTGGGGGCGGCGCTGGGAAGAATGGGTCAGTGCAGGCTCTCATTCCCCGGGGGGTGCGAGCTGGGACCAAGACCGATAGACCTGCATTTATCAGCCCTGAAACAAATGGGAGTTAAAATAACCGAGGAGCACGGCGAGCTTTGCTGCACCTGCCCCAAGGGTCTGAGGGGAGCTAAGATAAATCTTTCATTCCCCTCGGTGGGAGCCACCGAAAACATAATGCTGGCAGCGGCTGTGGCTAAGGGCGAAACGGTCATATACAACGCCGCCCGAGAGCCTGAGATAGCAGAGCTTGCTAAGTTCCTTGAACGCTGCGGAGCAAGGGTCAGCGGAGGGGGCTGCTCTACTGTACGTATAAATGGCGTGGAAAAGCTCCACGGCTGTGAGTTTGAGGTAATGCCCGACAGGATAGCCGCGGCGACCTATATGGCGGCGGCAGCAGCCACACGGGGGGAGCTGGGGCTCACAAGCGTAAGGTGCGCCGATGTGCAGTCGGTGCTCAACGTGTTCGAGCACGCAGGTGCGGATATCTTCTGCGGTAAGGACAGCATTTTTATGAGCTTTGCAAAGCCCCTCAGGGGAGTAAAGACGGTGAGGACCATGCCCTACCCCGGTTTTCCCACAGACGCCCAGGCGGTGGTCATGGCAGCCCTTGCTACCGCAGAGGGCACCAGCGTTATGGTGGAGAACATATTCGAGAGCCGATACCGCCATGTTGACGAGCTGGTGCGAATGGGCGCAGATATAAAGACCGAGGGCAAGGTAGCCATCATAGAGGGCGTGCAAAGCCTTTACGGCGCAAGAGTAAGAGCCTGCGACCTGAGAGGGGGCGCAGCACTTGCAGTGGCTGCCGTGGGCGCAAAGGGCAGAACGGTAATAGAAAATGTCAAATACATCGACAGAGGATATGAGAATATTGAAAAAGCGCTTAATTCTATAGGCGCAGATGTGTATCGGTCGAATGACAGCTGAGCAGGGGGCTTGAATGTGAGATGTCCCGCCTGTTTACTGCCTTCGGAGGAAGTGGAGATATAAATGAAAAACGGATCTAACGAAAACAGAAAAGCCGTTAAGGGTATCAAGGGCAACGTCAGGGCATATTATGCGCTGGCGGCTGTTCTGGTGCTGGCGATAGCTATGGTGCTGTGCCTGACGGTGTTTTTCAAGGTCTCAAAAATAAAGATCGAGGGAGTTACCCTCTACCGTAACGACCAGATAGTGAACGTTGGCGGCATTACCGAGGATATGAACCTGGTGCGCACCGATGTGCATAAGGCTGAAAGACGGCTCACCGAAAATCTGGTGTATATCGACGAGGTCACCATCAAAAAGTCATACCCCTCCACCGTGGTGATAAGCTGCACCGAGGCGGTGAAGGCTGCGGATATCGAGGAAAGCGGCGGTTACTACGTGCTGTCCTACTCGGGCAGGATACTTGAAGCCGCAAATAAAGAGCCCACAGGGGAGATACCCGTTATCAAGGGCTTTAAGCTCAAAAGCAAAAAACCCGGCGAGGAGCTGGAGAGCGATGACAGCTATAAAGCCAAGATACTCAACGAGCTGCTGGCAGAGCTGAAAAACCAGGGCTATGAGAATATAACGAGTATTGATATAACCTCAAGAGCCGATATAATCATAAACTATGAAAACAGGATAGATATAAAGCTGGGCAGCTCGGCGGATATAGCCTATAAGCTCAGCTATTTCAGGTCGGTGATAGGCGCTCTCACCAAGGATTATGAGGGTACGCTGATATATAACGGCGCAGATATAGGCGTATCGGCTATACCCAAGGATAAGGAGATAGAAAAGCCGATATTCAGCAAGGACGATGACTCCTCAGCTCCCGACGGTGATGACAACGAAGGCGAGAACGAATGGGGCAGCGAGGACCAGTGGGGCAGCGATGACAGCGCCGCCGACGCCTACAGCGAATGGGGCGGCTCGTGGCAGGATACCGACGATAATACCTGGCAGAGTGACAACACCTGGGATAACACCGATACCAACACCTGGGACAACACAAATACCTGGGATAACGGCGGCACAAATCCCTGGGATAATACCGATACATGGGATAATAACAACACCTGGGAGGATACAGGTACATGGCAGTCTGATACCAATACCTGGAACGATACCAATACCTGGGATAATGGCTATGTATATTAATAAAAACACTGTTTGTTCATGAAAAGTTAATTAAAAATTAATTATCTTACTTGCAAAATCCTTTACATTTCGAGGAATTTGTGTTATGATATTAATGTATCTAATTATGCACTGTAGTAAATTGTTGTGTAAAAATACGGACAGCTGCAAAATGTAAAAATGAAATATCAGGAGGATGTTCAACTATGGGTTATGAATTTGTAGAAGAGCCTGTCGTAGGCGCAAGCATCAAAGTTATCGGCGTCGGCGGCGGCGGCGGAAACGCACTTAACGGTATCGCACAGGCAGGTATACAGGGTAATGTTGAGTACATAGCTGTCAATACCGATATCCAGGCACTTAAAAAGTCTATGGCTGACAGACAGATACAGATCGGCGCTAAGCTCACACACGGTCTGGGCGCAGGTGCAAAGCCCGAGATCGGCGAGGCTTCCGCACAGGAGAGCAGCGAGGAGATCGCTGAGGCTATAAAGGACGCTGATATGGTGTTTATCACCGCAGGCATGGGCGGCGGCACAGGCACAGGTGCGGCACCTGTAGTTGCCGAGATCGCACAGAGCCTTGATAAGCTCACCATAGCTGTTGTTACAAAGCCCTTTAAGTTTGAGGGCGCCAAGAAAATGGCAAGAGCTGAGAGCGGCATAGAGCAGCTGGTAAAGCACGTTGACGCACTTATCGTTATACCTAACCAGAACCTTATCACCAGCGATATGAGACTGACCATGAAGCAGTCCTATCAGATAGCTGATGAGGTGCTCAAGACCGATGTTATAGCTATCGCTGAGATCATCACAAGACATGATGAGATCAACGTTGACTTCGCTGACGTTACCACCATACTCAAGGGCGCAGGCAGAGCGCATATCGCTATCGGCCACGGCGAGGGCAAGGATAAGGTACAGGATATCGTTAATCAGGTCATCGCCTCCAAGATACTTGAAACTTCTATCGAGGGCGCAAGGAGACTTATCGTCAACGTTACAATGTCTGAGGATCTGCTTATCAGCGATATGGATGAGCTCACAGCTGCTATTGCAGACGCTGCTGATGACGGCGCTGAGATCATCTTCGGCAACGGCACCGACCCCGACAGCAAGGACAGCATGGACGTTACTGTTATTGCCGCTGATTTCATCGACGGTGATCCTACAGTCCACACTCCCGAGCCTGCTGCTGAGACAGTTGCAAACGCTGCATTCACCGCTTTCACAAGAACAGATGCAGATAAGAAGGCTGACGCCGAGGCAATGTATAAGGCAGGGGTGAAGGCTGCTGACAATACAGATATCTATGACGACATTTTCAATGTATTCAAGAACAAGTAATATCACAAGGATATAAGGCTTCAAAGACGAACCGTTAATGCGGCTTCGTCTTTGTTTGCAATTAGAATGAGCAGGTTGTGAAGTTCTGAACTTAGTTCAGTAGTTCAGATTTTAAAATATTTTTGCTCCCAAAGACAATAAATTTTAAAAAAACACTTGCATTTTAAGTCAATGTTTGCTATAATAGATGTGTAGCGTAAGACTTTAAGCACTTTTTTGATACAAAATGCCCAAATTTTCTGACCATAATTGTATGGAATAATGAATTTTTTGAATAAGTCTTAAAAGTGTTGAAAAATTAATCAATTTATAGTATAATACTTGTAAGGTATTATTTATGCACAAAATAGAAATCTGGAGGGAATAATAATGGCTAGTAATGGTTATTTGAGAACTGTAAGAGTTGGCGGCTTTGATAAGCAGGACGTTCTTTCTTATGTTGACGAGCTGACTTCTAAGATCTACAACCTTGAAACTAAGGTAAAGGATCAGGAGGAGACCATCGACCGCCTGGAGCAGCAGGAAGGCGCTGTACAGCAGGGCGAGTTCGAGGGCAAGAAGGAGCTGGAGGACAAGATCGAGGAAGCAAAGAACAAGATCGCCGAGCTTATGGCTTCCACCGATACAATGAAGGTAAGGATCGCTGACTATGAGCAGCAGATAGCTGAGAAGGACAGCGAGCTGGAGCAGAACAAGACCGAGATAGAAGAGCTCAAGGAGAAGCTGGAGGCTGCTGAGTCAAACGTTGGTCAGGCAGCTGCATCGCCTGCTTTCGATATGGGCGAGATCTTTATCCAGGCTCAGAACTCCGCAAACATGGTAGTTGCCAAGGCTAAGGAGACTGCTAAGCAGATGACAGACGAGGCTGAGGCTCAGGCTAACCAGATAATCGACGAGGCTAACGCCCAGGCTGAGGCTACCGTTACAAGAGCTAACGACGAGGCTGAGGCTACAAGAAGCGGCGCACAGAAGGAAGCTGACCAGGTAACAGGCGCAGCTTATGCTGAGGCTTCAAAGGTAAAGAAGGACGCCCAGACTGAGGCTGAGAAAGTGGTCACAGATGCTAAGGAGAAGGCTGCGGCTATCAGAAACGACAGCGTTGAGATCAGAGAGGCTGTAAAGACACAGTTCACAACTCTCAGCGATACAGTCCAGAAGCTGGTAACATCTCTTAACGACCTCTACGGCAGCAGCATCGGCGCTGTTAATACTGCAAGAGACCTGATCGACGACGGTCTTGAGCTTGTGAGCGACGGCGAAGAAAACGCTTGATATGCCACAGATAAGGTCTTTTAACACCGGGGAGCTCAAGGCAAGGAGCGGCGAGCTCAGGTGCGGTGATAAGATTTTGCTTACGGGTACTGTTTATACCGCCAGAGACGCTGCCCATAAAAGGTTTGCAGCGCTGCTGGACGAGGGTAAGCAGCTGCCTATACCCCTTGAAAATGCGGTGATATACTACGCAGGCCCCACCCCTGCCCCCGAGGGCAAGGCTATAGGCTCCTGCGGTCCCACCACCTCGGGCAGAATGGACAGGTTCGCACCCCGTCTGCTTGACCTGGGGCTCGGCGCCATGATAGGCAAGGGCGAAAGGTCTGAGGAGGTCAGGGAGGCTGTAAAGCGCAACGGTGCGGTGTATCTCTGTGCCGTGGGCGGCGCAGGTGCGCTTGCCTGCAACTGCATAAAGTCCTGCGAGGTGGTCGCCTTTGAGGAGCTTGGCTGCGAGTCGGTCAAGAAGCTTTATGTGGAGGATTTTCCGCTGATAGTCGCAAATGACTGCTATGGGGGAGATATTTTTTCACAGGGCAGGGCAGAGTATTGCACTGCTGTATAACGACTTTGTGAGGGCGGCATAGGCTGCCCTCTTTTTGCGCCTGTAAAGCGGGGTACAGGGGGAGCTGACCATTGTGGAAAATTACAATAAAATCTTGTCAAATATGTGTGATTTTACAAAAATTTAAGATTTAGGATTTAATTTCTTATAATTGCTTGACTTGTCGATGAATAAATGGTATGATATATACATATCAATTTGTACTTTTTGCAGATCAATTTGGTAAAAACAGCTAAATTCTTCAGCGGTGGAACGGCGGTGTGCAGATGAATACAGATCTCAGCGATGAAGAGCTTGTGCTTGAAGCTAGAGAGAAGGAGACTGCCGTAAATGAGCTTGTAGCAAGGTATATCAGCACCGTTGAGGCTATGGCTAACAGGTTTTCACCCGAGGTCAGCGATGATCTGAAGCAGGAGGGACTGATGGCGCTGCTCAGTGCCGTGAAGAGCTTCAAGGCTGATAAAGGGGTGAATTTTTCTGCGTATCTGGCAGTGTGCGTAAAAAACCGTATGCTCACCTATTTAAAGCGTAACAGCAAGGGCGCGGCAGAGGATATATCTGCCGACGAGCTGGAGGAGCTTATAGGTATAAGCGACGGCGATATCCCCGATAACATTCTGGTGGAGCAGGAGCGTATGGAGGAGCTTTACAGCAGGATAAGCTCGGCGCTGTCACCGCTGGAGTGGAAGGTGTTCAGGCTGTTTATCACGGGAATGTCATTTGAAGCCATAGCCCAGAGGGTGGGGGTGGACCGCAAGGCTGCCGACAACGCCATGCAAAGAGTGCGAAGAAAGCTGAAAACGCTGCTGAAATAGCGGCTCATACTGCCGTGTAGCTCAATAAAAGAGCATTGGGTATCCCCGAGGATGACGGTGTAAATCCGTCCGTGGCACAAATCAATAATATTTTTAATGAGGTTGAGGTAAGAAAAATGTTTGAAGACAAGACACTGGTATGTAAAGAATGTGGAAACGAGTTTGTATTCACCGCAGGTGAGCAGGAGTTTTATGCTGAGAAGGGCTTCACCAACGAGCCCCAGAGATGCAAGCCCTGCAGAGACGCAAGAAAGGCTGCATCAAGGTCCGAGAGACAGACCTTCACAGCTGTATGCGCAGCGTGCGGCGGCGAGGCTATAATACCCTTCAAGCCCAGAGAGGACAGACCTGTTTACTGCAGCGAGTGCTTTGCTAAAATGAAGGAAGAGCAGTTCTGATTTTTAGAAGAAAAATGGAGATAAGAGGCATGGTATGCGTTTTCCGCTTTCGGAAAGGGCTGTCTTGCCTTTTTCTTTTTGTGTAAAAAAGTGAATAGTGAATAGAAAATGCGTGTGTTCTGCACACGGTTTAAAGACCCTTGCCAAAGGCGATACCTTAACTATTCACTATTCATTTTTTAGATATTCACACAGCGCTGTTTAACGCTGTGACCTGTTCTTTATCAGCTTGACAACTGCGAAAATGCCCACTGCAAAGCTCAGCAGCAGCCCTGCGACAATGCATACCCAGGGGTAATACTGGCTCTCGATAAACTGGGCGTAGGTGGTGGTGGCGCCTGTGGTCCTCTGGGCGGCGTTCTCTAAGCCGTATGCCGAGAATAACAGCACCAGCGAAAACCTGAAATTCATCAGGCAGAAAATAATGCCTGCCAGGTGGAAGGCGCACTGCCCCAGGTCGGTCATGTTATCCTCGTGCTTGTAAGCCTTTACACCAAAAACCAGCGCAGTTATGCAGCCTGCCAGGTAGATCAGAAAGGCTATGAACAGCACCGTGCACAGCACCTTGCTGCCCGTTCTCATTATCTTACCAAAGGTGCCTAAAAGCACACCCCCCAGCAGCACAGCTGTGCCCCCTGCCGCAGCCGCAGCTATGCGGTATTTTTTGTCGTATGGCTTAAATTCGGGTTTTTTGATACGTATCGGCATTTATTTATCCTCACTTTCCTGTGTGTCTGTAAGAGTTATTTTTATGCGGTCGATCTTCTGCTCGTCCTGCATTGATACCACCATGTCAAAGGGCGGCTCCACTATATGCTCGCCCTGCTCGGGCATACGGTCGATAAGCTCCATTATCCAGCCCCCCACCGAGTGCCGCTCAGTCTCGATAGCCTTTTCATCAAGCCCGAAGCGGTCGATAAGGTCCATCACCGAAAGCTCTGCCGAAACGTCGCAGGACTTGTCCGACAGCCTGATGAATGAGGTGTCCTCCTCGTCGCTCTCGTCATATATCTCCCCCACCAGCTCCTCGATTATATCTTCAAGGGTGCAAATGCCCTCGGTGCCGCCGTACTGATCGACTATCACCGCCATGTGGGTCTTTTTACGCTGCATTAGCCTCAGCGCCTCGGATATCTTCCTACTCTCGGTCATGTAGATAGGCTCGCTCATAATGCTTTGTATGCTTTTTTCACCATCTGATATATACATCTCAAAAAAGTCAGAGTGGTGTATGACCCCCACTATGTGGTCGATATCCTTTTCATAAACGGGCAGCCTGGAGTAACGGGTCTGCAAAAACAGCTCCTTTACCTCCTCGATACTGTCGTTGATCTCAATAGCTGCCACGCTGACACGGGGCACAAGTATCTTGTTGATGGTTATCTCGTCAAAATCCAGTGCCGAGCGCACAAGGTCCGACTCCTGCTCCTCCAGCACGCCCTCGTCCTCTATCTCCTCAATGATGTATTTGAGCTCCTCCTCAGTGACGCTGGGCGCCTTGCTGCCCTTGCCTATAAGCTTTGTGACAGCGTTTTTCAACCCTGTGAAGATGAAAATTACTGGGGTTATGATAAACATAAAGGCTGAAAGCGGTGCTGCCATAAAGGTCGAAAAGCTCTCGGCATTCTCCTTGGCAAGTGATTTCGGCAGTATCTCGCCGAAGATCAGCACCAGCACGGTCATCACAGCGGTAGCCATGCCCACGCTGCCTGCGCCGAAGCGCTGGGTAAACAGCACCGTCATCATAGCCGATGAAGCGATGTTGACCACATTGTTGCCTATAAGGATAGCCGTCAGCGCCTTATCGAAATTCTCGCATATATATATTGCTTTCGCAGCACTTTTGCTTCCGCCGTCAGCCAGTTTTTTGAGCCTTATCCTGTTGCATGAGGAAAAGGCAGTCTCGGTAGCCGAGCAAATGGCAGACAGCACCAGAAGCAGTGCTATCAAAGCTATATCCACGTTAAAGCACACTCCTCTTTCAATTCATAATTTATAGTTCATAATTATGGTCGTTGAACTCAGCTGTAAGATAATATCCGACGATATATATAATAACACAATTTTCCCTTATTTGCAAGGGGGAGCTCAAATAAAAACTAAATACTGCCGTTTGCGCCTGTAACGGGGCTTTTTATTTGTTCAAAAAACACAAAAAAATCGCTGTAAACGGCTTTGAAACGAAAGAAATAATTAAATCGCTGCAATAATTATTGACAGGTGAAAATAATTGTACTATAATAGTCTTAGCAAAGAAAAATATAGCTGACAAAAAGAAAAAATACGACAACAGACACAATTATAAAATATTATCACGGTAGACCTTTTCAATGCGCAGATCTAAGGTCTGCCTTATTATGATGTCTGTAACAGCGTATTTTTGTTGCAGGCATATTTTTATTGATAAATGATTATGATCTATAATGTTTTATACTCCCCTCTGCTCCAAACTATCCATTATCTTTGCGCATAAATAAATTTTTTCTGCGTTACACTCCCTTGACTTACGTCAGTAAGCCTGCGGTCGTGTGCCTTGATAAAATTTATTTCTGCACAGATCTAATGGATATTTTGAAACAGAGGCGAGTATATCAGGGTAGGAAAAAGAGGTATCTTACCTCTTACTTCTTACCTCTTACATCTAAAAGGAGGACACAAAGAATGACAGCAGGAAAACGTGCCGCTGTGATAGTTGTTGCGGCAGCGCTGGCTTGTGCCGCAGGCTTCGGGGGCTATAAGCTTTATAAAAAGTTCTCGGGGGATAAGGCTAAAAAAAGTGAGAAGGTATTCGTGCAGAAGGTGTCAAGCGTCAATACGGTGACGGGGGCAGACCTGTTCTCAAACAGCTTTGCAGGAGTTATAGTCGCACAGAAGTCGGTGGACGTGAAGTATGATACCTCAAAGACCATAGACGAGATACTGGTAAGCGAGGGCGACCAGGTGGCTAAGGGCGATAAGCTGCTGACCTATAATGTTGAGGCTATACAGCTGGAGATAGACACAGCCAAGCTGGAGGTCGAAAAGACAGAGAACGATATAAAGACCAACGAGGACGAGATAAAAAAGCTTGAGGCTGAAAAAAAGACCGCCGGCGAGGACGCAGCAGTGTCATACACTACCCAGATACTTTCTCTGCAAAGCGACAACGCCAGGAGCGAGTATGACGTAAAGGCGAAAAAGGTGGAGATACAAAAGCTTGAAGCCTCGCTGAAAAACGCCTATGTGACAGCCCCCATAGACGGCATCGTCAAGGAGCTCAAAGAGCCCGGCGCTGCCTCGATGGAGAGCGAGTATTACGATTACTCGGACGGGGCTGATGTTATAATGAAGATATCAGCCAACGGCGATTACAGGGTAAAGGGCATTTTTAACGAGCAGAATGCCCCCCAGATATACAACGGCGCACCTGTTATACTAAAAAGCCGTGTTGATGATACCACCTGGAGCGGTGAGATAAGCGAGATAGACACAAGCCCCCAGCAGAACAGCGGCTATGATATGTACTCCGACGGCGAGGAGGACGAGCAGACGAGCTCCTCAAAATATGCCTTCTATGTTTCCCCCGAGTCGCTGGACGGCTTTATGCTGGGGCAGCATATACTGATAGAGCTGGATAACGGACAGAGCGCACAGATAAACAAAACAGGTATATGGCTCTATGAGGACTTTATCAAAAAGGACGGCAGCAAGAGCTATGTGTGGGCTAAAAGCAAAAAGGGCACTATAGAAAAAAGGTATGTTGAGCTTGGCGAAAAGGACGAGGAATACGGCGATGTTGAGATAGTATCGGGTCTTGAAAAGGACGACTATATCGCTTATCCTGCAAAGTATATCAAGGAGGGCATGGGTACTACCACCAACCAGTCGGATAAGGATATACCCGAAAATGAGCTGTATGATGACGAGGGCTACGGCGAGTATGACGAGGAATACGGAGAGGACTATGAGGACTACGACTTTGAGGACTTCGACTATGACGAGGGCTTTGAGGAGGATGTAGAGTATGACGACGAGGGCAACCCCATTTTCACCGACGAGGACGGCAGCAGGTTTACCTTTGATGAAGAGGGCAACGTGGTATACCTGGATGATGAAACAGCCGAGGACGGCGAGACTGACGGCTCACCCGAGGCAGCAGAGGAAGCCCCCGAAGAGTTAGTCGCAGAGGGATAAAGGAACGGGACAGTTAAAATGGTATTTGAACTTAAAAATATCTATAAGGATTATATGCAGGGCAGAGAGCCTGTTGCGGTGCTCAAGGATATAACCATGAGCGTTGACACGGGGGAGTATGTTGCCATAATGGGACCCTCGGGCTCGGGAAAATCCACATTGATGAACATAATAGGCTGCCTTGATAAGCAGACAAAGGGCAGCTTTATCTTTGACGGCGCAGATATAAGGAGCTGCTCGGACAAGCAGCTTTCGGTGATACGCAACCGTAAGATAGGCTTTGTTTTCCAGAACTTCAATCTGCTGCCCAGGCAGTCGGCGCTGGAGAATGTGGAGCTGCCCCTTTTGTATGCAGGCTATTCAAAAAGAAAGCGCAGAGAGCTTGCCAAGGCAGCCCTGAGAAAGGTGGGGCTGGAGGACAGAATGAGCTTCAAGCCCACACAGCTATCCGGCGGACAGAAGCAGCGTGTAGCCATAGCAAGGGCAATGGTCAACCGCCCCAAGCTACTGCTGGCAGACGAGCCCACAGGTGCGCTGGACACAAAGTCGGGCGACCAGGTAATGGAGCTTTTCAAGGAGCTGAACGAGGACGGCGTGACCATAGTTATGATAACCCATGAGCCTGAGATAGCACAGTGTGCAAAGCGCATAATGTATATCAGAGACGGCGAGCTGCACAGCGGCGCCTTCGGCACAAGGGGCGCTGAGAGAGAGGAGAGGGAAGAATGAAAAAGCTGATAATTTTTCTTCTCTGCATAGCCATACTTGGCACAGGGGGCTATTACGGCTCGGTAAAATACAAAAAGTCAAAGGACCAGAAAAAGGTAGTTGACGTTGTGCCTGTTGAGCTTATGGCTGAGCCCGGGGATATGTATGAATACTACAGCGGCGAGATGTCGGGCGAGGTGGTATCATCAAACGCCCAGAGGGTGTATGTTGACACCGAAAAGCTGGTAAAGACCGTGTGCGTAAAGCAGGGTCAGACGGTGAAAAAGGGCGATACTATACTTGAATATGATATGACCGTTGTGGAGCTGGAGCTGGCGCAGAAGGAAAACCAGGTAAAGGTGATAGAGCAGAATATCAAAATGGCTGAAAAACAGCTTGAAGCCATAAAGAAATACAGACCATCGGAGGAAGCCCCCGTTGAGCCCGAATATCCCGATGATATACCCGATGATAGCTATGAGGACTATGAGGAGCCGGAGGACTATCCCGAGGAAGAGTACCCCGATGATGTATACCCCGACGGCGAGCCTGAGCTGCCCGAGGATATCCCCGAGCTGCCCGAGGAAGAGCCTGAGCAGACCGAGAAGAGTGAGACCCCTGCGGTGACAGCTGCGCCTGTTACCACCCAGCCCCCCGTGGAGACCACCGCACCTGTGGAGACCACCGAACCTGCTGCGACTGCCACCACCCCTGCCGAGACCACCCAGCCCCCTGAGACCACCACAGAGCCGCAGGAGGAGCCTGTGGAGACCGTATCGCTGGTAAAGGCAGCCTTTATACCCGTATCGGGCAGCGGCAGGAACGACGACCCCTATGTGATAAACTGCGGTCTTGATACCCATGTGTCAAAGACCTTTCTGCAAAGGCTGGCAGTATCCCACGAATATGCGGCGCTTTATGTGTATGACGAGGACGGCAGCTTTATCTTCAGAAGGATGATCGACCCCGAGACCATTGATATGGCAGCTGTTGAGGACTTCAAAGCCTCTGAGGGGGTCATTATTGATAAGGAGCAGGGCATAGTAGACCTCGACCCCGAGTGTACAGTGCCGGGCAGGATATCCTTTGCTCTGCCAAAGGCTAAGGAGAAGGTGACGCAGGAGACTGAAAAGCAGACCGAGCCTGAGACCACCCGGGCGCCTGTTACCGAAGCCCCTGTTACAACAACCACCACCACGGCTGAGCCTGCACCGCAGACCACTACCACCACCAAAAAGACCACAGCCCCTGCAGAGGAAGAGCCTGTTTATACAGACGATGAGATACCCGAGTATCTTGATACCGATGAGGACTTTGGCGATGATGAGTGGTATGACGATGGCTTTGAGGACTATTACCCCGAGGACGACGGCGGCATATATTATCCCGAGGAAAACGGCTCGGGAGAGGATATACCCGAAAGCTTTGATTATGTTTACACCAGAGCCGAGATACAGGGTCTTATCAAGGAGCAGGAGTCTGAGATAAAGCAGCTGGAGCTGGAGCTTAAAGGCGCCAAGATAGAGTATGAGGACGCAAAAAAGCAGAAGTCTGACGGCAAGGTTGTGGCAAAGATAGACGGCGTTGTTAAAAAGATAGGCGACGCCGCAGGTGAGAGCCGAATCGACGAGGAGGGCGGCGTTGACGAGGAATATTACGATGACGAGTATATATCAGACAGCGACGCTTTTGCGATAATAGAGGGCGAGGGCGGCGCAGAGGTGGTATGCTCAGTATCTGAGCTGAGCCTGGCTGATGCGGCAGTGGGCAGCTACGTTACGGTAATGTCCTGGGAGACAGGCGCATCGGGCATCGCCGAGATAACCTCGGTAGATCTGGAGCCTAAGTCATACAGCTCTGAAAACTGGGGAGAGAACCCCAATAACTCCACCTATAATGTACACGCCAGGCTGGACGAGAGCGCCGACTTCACCGTGGGCGACTGGCTTTCGGTAACACTTATGGGCAGCGGCGATGAAATGAGCAGCTCGGTATATCTGCCTATACACTATGTAAGGCAGGAGGGCGGCGATTATTACATAATGAAGGACGAGGGCGGCAAGCTTAAAAAACAGTATGTAAAAGCAGGCAAGATAATGTACGGCTATTATATCGAGATAAAGGGCGGTCTTAAAATGAGCGACAAGATATGCTTCCCCTACGGCACAGACGTCAAGGAGGGCATAAAGACCAAGGACAGCACCGAGGTGCTTTATCCCGAGGACTACTAAGGAGGGAACGGCAAGTGATAGAAAACATAAGGCTTTCACTGCAGGGCATATTATCACATAAAATACGTTCTTTTCTTACTATGCTGGGCATAATCATAGGCATTGCGGCTATAATCGCCATAGTTTCCACCATTGAGGGAACTAACGAGCAGATAAAGAACAACCTTATCGGCGCAGGCAACAACACGGTAAAGATAAGCCTGACCGAGGGCGACAGCGAGCCCGACTTCAACTGGGAGGGTGTGCCCGATAATATAAAGGTGATAACCGAGGACAGCAAGAAAAGGATAAACAAAATACCCGAGGTGGAGAGCTGCACCCTCTACCGCACCAGAAGCAACCCCGAAAACCTGTTTTATCTCAACACCAAGATAGACTCTGCCATTATATACGGCATAGACGAGGATTATTTTGACACCCTGGGGTATGATATAGCCGAGGGCATAGCCTTTTCGGACAAGCAGTACAGTGACTTTTCAAAGGTGGCGGTTATAGACTCGACCCTTGAAAGGGGCATTTTTGAGGGTGAGAGCCCTGTGGGCAAAAAGATCGACATATGCGGCGAGCCCTTTACTATCATAGGCGTTGCCGCAAAAAGGTCGGGGTTTGAGCCTGTTATAAATTCCGTTGCGGATTATTACACCTATAACCAGAGCTCCAGCGGACTTGTTTTTATACCCACCGAGGACTGGAGCATATGCTTTCGCTATGACGAGCCCCAGAACTGCATAGTTAAGGCGGTAGATACCGACAGCATGACAGGCGCAGGCAAAAAGACTGCCGATATCCTCAACGAGAATATCATGAATACCGAAAAGAGCGGCGAAAACGTAAACGGCAAGCTTGAATATAAAAGCGAGAGCCTGCTGGAGCAGGCAAAGGCGCTGCAGGACCTGTCGTCCTCTACAAATAATATGCTTATCTGGATAGCCAGCATAAGCCTGCTGGTAGGCGGCATAGGCGTTATGAACATAATGCTGGTATCAGTTACCGAGAGGACCAGGGAGATAGGTCTTAAAAAAGCCCTGGGTGCAAGAAAGAAAAGGATACTGGCGCAGTTTCTCACCGAGGCTGCGGTGCTTACCAGCATAGGCGGTGTTATCGGCGTGGTATCGGGCATAGGCTTGTCAAGGGTAATTGCCAATATTGCCGAGGTGCCTGTGTCGATATCAACTATGGCTATAGTTGTATCGGTGGTGTTCTCGATGGCAGTGGGAATAATCTTCGGACTTATCCCCTCGATAAAAGCAGCCAACCTTGACCCCATAGACGCACTGAGGTATGAATAATGAGCAGCATTTACGATAAGGACCTGACCACCCTTGATTATGAGGAGCTTAAAAAAAACGGCGACAGGCAGCCCATGCCCATAAAAAAGCGCTCGGCGCAGTTTGCACCCTTTGCGGCGCTGAAGGGCTATGAGGAAGCCGTTGCGGAAGCCCAGCGCCTGACAGAGCGCAGACGGGAGCTTGACGACGAGGAAGCAAGGATAATGAACGAAAGGCTGACAGAGATACTTGAGAATATATCCGAGTGCCCCCACGTCACCCTGACCTACTTTCTGCCCGACAAGCTAAAAGAGGGGGGCAGCTATGAGAAATACAGCGGCAGAGTGCGCCGCATAGACACCTATGAAAAGCTGCTTATCTTCACCGACGGCAAGCAGATAAGGATAAACGACCTTATGGAGCTGAGGATAGACTGAAAGCTCATAAAAAATAAAAAACAGCGGATAACGGATAGCAAAGCACGCCTTTGTTATCCGTTTTTTATGTCCGTTGTCAATCAGGGTCGAAGCAGCATAATATGTATCATAAATAAATCATCACCGCCATGATTATTTCTGGCGATAACGGTAATAATACCATTGAAAGCAAATACCAGGGGATAAAGGGTGCGTTAAGCGAACCTCTTACCTCTTGCTTCTTACATCTTACATCTGAAAGCGAAGGAGTGTTCAACGTGACAGTTCACAGAGGAGATATATATTATGCAGACCTCAGCCCCGTGGTGGGCTCAGAGCAGGGGGGACTCAGACCCGTGCTGATAGTTCAGAACGATGTGGGCAACAAGCACTCGCCCACAGTTATTGCCGCAGCCATAACCAGCCGCACCGATAAGGCAAGGCTGCCCACCCATATCTCGCTGGGGGGCGGCACCTGCGGTCTGGCAAGAGACTCGGTAGTGCTGCTGGAGCAGATACGTACATTAGATAAAAAGCGCCTGAGAGAAAAAATGGGCACGCTGGATAACGGCTCGATGAACGCAGTGAACTCCGCTTTATCGGTAAGCTTCGGCTTGCAGGGATAAGGTCCAAATTCGGCTTATGGAGCGATGATATGCTTATAGTTTTTATAAGAGCGCTGATACTTTATTTTGTGATAATCCTTTCGGTGCGGCTGATGGGCAAGCGGCAGATAGGGGAGCTGCAGCCCTCTGAGCTGGTGGTGACTATACTGCTTTCAAACATCGCAACGCTGCCTGTTGAGGATATAAACATTCCCATGTCAATGGGCATTGTGCCTATCTTCACGCTGGTGAGCATAGATGTGATAGTTTCCTGCCTGTCCCTTAAATTCAAAGGGCTGAGAACTGCCATCAGCGGCTCTGCCAAAATAATAATCTCAAACGGCAGGATAGACCAGCGTGTGCTTAAAGAGCTGCGCTTCTCCGCAGACGACCTTATGGCGTCGCTTAGAAATGTCGAGGTGTTCGATATCGAAGAGGTGCAGCTCGCCGTTGTGGAGACTACGGGAAAGATCTCCGTCTGCCGTAAAAAGACCCTGTCGCCCCCCACCTGTGAGGATATGGGCATAAAGGTACAAAACAGCGACCCGCCCGTTATGGTGATAAACAACGGCTCGGTATCATTTGAAGCCCTGAGTTTTCTGGGACTTGATAAAAAATGGCTTGATAAGGTGCTGGGCGAGAACGGCGTGGGCGAAAAGGGCGTTTATATCATGTCCGCCCAGAGCAGGGACAAGTATACCATAATCAAGAAGGATCAGAAATGAAAAGACTAATGATAAGCATTATCCTGATAATAGCTACCCTCACAGGCTCATGCCTTGCCATTGCCGCCATAAATAAAGGCAACAGAGAGATCTTCGCTGCTGCCGATGAGATAAAAGCCGCCGTAAACAGCGGCAAAGACGCCGCCGCCCAGGTGGACGAGCTTTGCAGGCTATGGGAAAAATACAGCGTGAGAATGTCCTGCATCGAAAACGCAAACTACCTCAATTCAATAGCGTCAAGCGTCTACAGGCTGAGGTCGATGAACGATAATTCCACCGAGGACTTCTTCGCCGAGCTGGACAGCATCTGCGGTCAGATAAACGAGCTGTACCAGAAGCAGCTGCCGTACCTACATGTGATAGCGTGAGGTTGGGGGGGTTCTTTCAGCAGACGCTGAGCTTATCAAAAGCAAAAGCACTTTTGTCAAAGTCTTATTGCTCCCCCAACTAAACCTTGCCAAAAATACTTGACATAAATAAAAAATCTC
>ERZ842401.952-NODE-952-length-42867-cov-8.870597_pt1 | contig 42867 bp, 26 predicted proteins | sample MGYA00521270_ERZ842401 | MGnify/ENA primary metagenome ERZ842401 (study PRJEB31892, sample SAMEA3878208) | bioreactor metagenome | biome: Moose rumen | place: Sweden | collected 2011-10 | study: EMG produced TPA metagenomics assembly of the PRJEB12797 data set... | reverse complement strand
CACGGAGATCGTTGTAGCTATTAACAAGATCGATAAGCCCGGTGCAAATCCCGATAAGGTTAAGCAGGAACTTTCAACTTAATCTGGAACTCCGAGGGAGTGAGCCCCGTCGCTTGCTTGAAGGCGCGCGTAAAGTTGGCCGCATCGCCATATCCGCACAGGAAGCCCGTTGTGCCAGACGCATACGTGCACGCTCTTCCATACCATTGAGGCTGTCCAGTCGTATGGCTTCGTCTATGTACGGAAGCGCCCGTTGGTCGTCGCCCTTGGCATGATACACCTCCGATGCCATGGCTTGCAATATGGCCATGCGCCCAGGATTGTCCGCTTTCCGCGCACCCACATCGAGTTCATCGACCGCTTCTTTGCCCCCAATGAGGTATCGGAGATATTGCTCACCTTCTCCGATCCGCAGATGAAGAAGGCCACGAAGCGACTCACCAGCACCTACTTTCTCGAACGCTATCGCCGCTTCCTCACGGATGGAGGACTTATTCATCTGAAGACCGACAGCAACTTCCTCTACACCTACACCGAGGAGATGCTAAAGGCCAACCACCTTGCTCCCGAATGTAGTACAAGAGACCTATATGGCGATCCCAATTCTTCACTCTTCACTCTTCATTCTTCACTCGATTTAACCATCCAGACCTACTACGAACAGATGTGGCGCGAGCGTGGCATTCCCATCAAGTACCTCCGCTTCCGCCTGCCTCACGAAGGCCATCTCATAGAACCCGACGTGGAAATCCCCCTCGACGAATACCGCTCCTACGGACGCAACAAGCGCAGCGGCAGCGAGACAGGCAAATAAATACGACAAAGATTTGCCAAAACGAGAGAAAAGGCGTAAATTTGCAGTCACAAACGTGAGAAGAAAAGACCCATGCGGATAGACATCATCACCGTGCTGCCCGAACTGATAGAGGGCTTCCTTAGCGAGAGCATACTCGGACGGGCACAGAAGAAGGGACTCGTGGAGATACACCTGCACAACCTGCGCGACTACAGCACCAACCGCTGGCGACGCGTAGACGACTATCCCTTCGGCGGCTTCGCCGGGATGGTGATGCAGTGCGAGCCCATAGACCACTGTATATCGGCGCTCACGGCAGAACGGCACTACGACGAGGTCATCTTCACGGCCCCCGACGGAGAACAATTCTCACAGCCTGTGGCCAACGAACTGAGCATGAAAGAGAACATCATCATCCTCTGCGGGCACTACAAGGGCATAGACCAGCGCATACGCGACCACCTCATCACGCGCGAGATAAGCATCGGAGACTACGTGCTCACGGGGGGCGAACTGGCTGCCGCCGTCATGGCCGACGCCATCGTACGCATACTGCCTGGGGCCATCGGCGACGAACAGAGCGCGCTCAGCGACTCGTTCCAAGACGGACTGCTCAGTGCCCCATGCTACACGCGGCCGGCGGAGTACAAGGGTTGGAAAGTTCCTGACATATTGCTCTCCGGCCACGAGGCAAAGATAAAGGAATGGGAACTGCAGCAAAGCATGGAACGCACGCAACGGCTGCGACCCGACCTCTTGAAGAAGTGACAAATGGACAAATGGATAACTGACAATGGCTGAAAACAAGAAACGCAACCTCTACATCATTGCAGGATGCAACGGAGCCGGGAAGACCACGGCCTCGTTCACCGTACTGCCCGAGATGCTGGAATGCCAAGAGTTCGTCAATGCCGACGAGATAGCGCGCGGACTGTCCCCCTTCCACCCCGAGGGCGTGGCCATACAAGCTGGCCGTCTGATGATAGACCGCGTCATCTTCCTGCTGAAGGAAGGCATCACCTTCGCCTTCGAGACCACACTCTCCACGCGTTCCTACGTCAAACTCATACAGCAGGCCCAGCGACGCGGCTACTTCGTCACCCTCTTGTTCTTCTCCCTGGCCAGCCCCGAGCAGGCCGTCAAGCGCGTGGCCAAGCGCGTGAGCCAAGGCGGACACAACATCCCCACCGACGTCATCTACCGACGCTACGCCAGCGGACTGAGGAACCTCTTCCAGATGTACACCCAAGTGGTGGACTACTGGGCCTTCTACGACAACAGCGACGTCCCCTCGCGCAAGATAGCCTGCGGATGGAAGGACGGACAGACCATCGTACTCGAGAGCGACACCTATAAGAATTTTAAGGACAAATACGACACAGACGAATGAGTACACGACAGATTATGACCGACCGTGAGGTCGAGGAGATGCAGCGTCGCATCGACGAAGGCATCCAGCTGGCTCAGAGTCGTCTGTGCGAGCGTGCCATGCACGACGGCCTCTCGCTCGTCGTCACCCGCAACGGCAAACTCATGGAACTAAAGGCCAGTGAACTGTAAACCGACTTTCGGTCACCCCCTTCTCACACATTTTAAGGCATGTATTTTGATTATTGAATTAAAATACGTATCTTTGTGTCCGTATGGACAGACAGGAACTAATTAGCGAAATACGCAGAAAGCAGAGTTTCCTCTGCGTGGGACTGGACACGGACAGTCTGAAACTGCCGAAATGCGTGCTCGGCGATGAAGACCCCGTCTTCGCTTTCAACCGAGCCATCGTCGATGCCACAGCCCCCTACTGCATAGCCTACAAGCCCAACCTCGCCTTCTACGAGGCGCAAGGCGTAAAGGGATGGATGGCACTCGAGAAGACCATCAAGTATATTCGTCAGAACTACCCCGAGCAATTCATCATCGCCGACGCCAAGCGCGGCGACATCGGCAACACATCGAAACTCTATGCCCGCACCTTCTTCGAGGAGATGGATGTGGATGCCGTCACCGTTGCCCCCTATATGGGCGAAGATAGCGTGACGCCCTTCCTTGGCTACGAAGGTAAGTGGGTCATCCTGTTGGCGTTGACAAGTAATAAAGGAAGTCATGACTTCCAACTCACTGAAGACAAGGATGGAGAGCGTTTGTTTGAGAAAGTGCTACGTAAGAGCCAAGTGTGGGCAAACGAGGGGCAAATGATGTATGTTGTTGGTGCAACACAAGGACAGGCCTTTGAGGACATTCGTAAGATTGTGCCCAACCATTTCCTGCTCGTGCCAGGCATCGGAGCACAAGGCGGTAGCCTCGAGGAGGTCTGCCGCTACGGAATGACGGAAGACTGCGGTCTCATCGTCAACAGTAGCCGCGCCATCATCTATGCCGACTCGTCGGAGCGCTTCGCCGAAGTGGCTGGCGAAGAAGCACACAAGGTGCAACAACAAATGTCGAGATATTTTGAATAAATAATCAATAATTGATGCTATGAAACGGACACTCTTATCACTCGCATTGCAGACCCTTGTGGCAGTAAGCGCACACGCACAAGGTGCAGGTCTCAGTCAAGGTCAGGCCGTGAAACAAGCCACATATACCCACACAACCCAGCGAAAGACCTGTCCTGAATGTGGTATCACCAAGGGTAACATCACCTATCCGTGGCAGCATGAGAGTTGGTGTCCTCACTATCGCTCACAAGGCGGAGGCAGTTCAACCCACAGTTCAAGCAGCAGTAGTAGTTACACCGCAGCCAGTGCAGCTGCCTCAGCTCTTGGATCTCTGCTTTCTGGGATGATATCAAGCGGAAGCAAGAGTACATCAACTCCCAAGCCGCAAAAGACAGCAGAAGAAATAAAGAATTCAAAAATATTGCATTATAAAGTCTTACAGCACATGCTTGCTGATGAAAAATTTTGGGAGGTGGGCGACTATGCTGTCGTTAAAGGTGATCAAAAAGTAAAATTCTATGATGGAAAATATATTTCCTATGGTATAAAGAACACTAAAACTGGGAACTATGTAATTAACCCGTTTAACTCTAATCCTAACGAAGGGGATTGTATCTTATTTCGTAACATAAAAGAAGCAAGTGGGAACACTATTCGTCTTTACGAGCCACCTGCAGGCGATTCCACAGGAAAACCATTTGTCAAATGCAATCCAGTTCCTTACAAATGGGAAATATACTCAAATGGTAAAGGCGATTGGAAAAGGCAATATTCTGAATATGAGTTTATAGGTTGGTGTCAGATAAATGATAAAGACCAACTGGAACAGCTAAAAGAGGTAAAATTGGAAGGGGAATACAAAAGAACTAGTTGTTATTATATCAAGAGAGGCGGAAAGGTTGGTGTGTACGTATTGGCATGGTTCGGTGATAATTATACATACGACTCCAACGGTTTGGCTAATGGTTTTGTTTCCCAAGATATCCGTGTCGATATGATTATTCCCGTCAAATATGACTCGATTATACGAAAAGGTTCCTACTATCAAGCAATCAAAGCGGATGGTTTCGACCTTTATGACGCTCAGAACTTAAAGCGAGCAAATATAGGATTGACGAAATATGATGAACTTACTAAGATTAACCATGTCAACTACAAATTGGAAGCATTGTTGAATGGAAAATATGGACTTGTTGATTATGAAGGTCGTGTCATGATTCCATTTATTTACAATAGTCGTGAAGAACTTAAAAAAGTAGAAGGTGTTAAGCATAACTCTATATCATACACCTCTTGGTACAAGCAAGAGGCGGCCAAGTATATCGACAAGAAAGGTGAGTTTGAGAAGACAGAGCACTTCGAGGCTCGCATGAAGGATGCTAAGATGCAAGAGGAGTATCTGAAAGAGATAATGGCTGATGCACCTCAACGCTATCTTGCAGAGAAGGTGCCCAACAAGGAAAACCTGAAACTGACGCTTGGTGAATATGATGCAGACAAAGAATGTTTCCCAATCTCATTGGATATCGCCCCTTGGAACATTTTCATGCTGCCAGTTCCCATAGCAGAAGCAAAGGAGTTCAAAAGTGAGTTTGAGAGCATAAAAGCCTCTGCTGTCAAGACTGCTCAGCTCGGCATTCGCTACGATGCACCGTCAATCGAAGCCATTCGCTTTACTATGCCTAATGGAAAAGAATACTATTACGGAGACCAATGACATAGTATTGCGATAACCTATGATATAGTATTGTGGAGAGCGATGATATAGTATTGTGGAGAGCGATGATATAGTATTGTGGAGGACTATGATATAGTATTGTGGAAACAAGAAGAATACTAATCTTTCCCCAAGGGTTAAGTTAACCTGCGAGAGGAGGTAAATAGAGAGTAAAAATGAAATAAGTTAAATTGTAAAATATAGTTATGGAATTTTCCGCACAACAAATTGCAGGCCTCGTAGGAGGCACTATTGAGGGGAACCCTGCGGCAAAGGTTAACGACTTTGCCAAGATTGAGGAAGGCCGACCTGGTTGTATCTCGTTCTTGGCCAACATGAAGTACGCCCACTATCTCTATGAGACGGAGAGTAGCATCGTGTTAGTGAACAAGGACTTCCAACTGGAAGGCGAAACCAAAGCCACGCTGATACGCGTGGAGAATGCCTACGAAACGGTGGCCAAACTGCTGACTTTGGCAGAAAGCATGAAACCCAAAAAGAAGGGCATCGACTCGCTGGCCTTCATCGACCCGACAGCAAAGGTGGGCAAGGATTGCTACATCGGTCCCTTTGTGGCCATCGGTCCAGGGGCCGTGATTGGCGACGGCGTGGTGTTGCACCCCCACGTGACCATCGGTGAGAACGCTTCCGTAGGCAATAATACAGAAATATACTCTAATGCCGTCATCTATCACGACTGCAAGGTGGGGCAGAACTGCATCCTGCACGCTGGTTGCGTAATAGGTGCCGACGGCTTTGGCTTTGCGCCCACGTCGGAGGGTTACGAGAAGATTCCGCAGATAGGCATCGTCACCATCGAAGACAATGTGGAGATTGGCGCCAACACTTGCGTGGACCGCTCCACAATGGGCAGCACTTATGTGCGCAAGGGTGTGAAACTCGACAATCTTGTACAGATTGCCCACAACGACGACATCGGCTCGCATACGGTGATGAGCGCCCAAGTTGGAATTGCTGGTAGTACGAAAGTAGGTGAATGGTGTATGTTCGGCGGGCAAGTGGGCATCGCAGGTCACGCCACCATAGCCAACCGCACCATGGCTGGCGCGCAGTCGGGCATCCCCAACAGCGTGAAGAAGGAGGGAACGGCCATACAGGACTCGCCCGCCATAGACGGGAAGAACTTCTGGCGCTCGAGCGTAGTGTTCAAGCAGTTGCCCGAACTGAACGCTACCGTCAACCAACTGAAACAAGAGTTGGAGGAACTAAAGAAGAGATTAGAGATTAAGGATTAAGGACTATGACAAACAAGCAAAATACACTGAATGGCAGTTTCTCCCTCAGCGGAAAGGGACTGCACACGGGACTGAACCTTACGGTGACGTTCAGCCCAGCCCCCGAGAACTACGGATACAAGATTGAGCGCACGGACTTGGAGGGAGGGCCCGTCATCGAGGCTATTGCGGAGAACGTGGTGGAGACCACCCGAGGCACCGTGTTGGGCAAGGGCAAGGCCCGATGCAGCACCGTAGAGCACGGACTGGCAGCCCTCTACGCCTTAGGCGTGGACAACGTACACATCACGGTGGACGGCCCGGAGTTCCCCATCTTGGACGGAAGCGCCGAGCTCTACGTGAAGGAGATACGCCGCGTGGGCATCAAGGAACAAGAGGCGGAGAAGGACTTCTACGTCATCACCCACAAGATAGAAATCAAGGACGACAACAGCGGGTCGTGCATCACGCTGTTGCCCGACGAGGATTTCTCCATCACGGCGATGATAGACTTCCAGTCGAAGTTCATCAGCAGCCAGTTCGCCACGCTCGACAACATGGAACACTTCGAGCAGGAGATTGCCGCCGCACGCACCTTCGTCTTCGTCCGCGAGATTGAGCCCTTGCTGAAGGCTGGCCTTGTGAAAGGCGGTGACTTGGACAATGCCATCGTCATCTACGAACGGCAGACCACGCAGGAGGCCCTCGACGAACTTTGCGAGAAGACAGGGGCAGAGCACCACAATGCCGAGGAGTTGGGCTACATCCAACACAAGCCTCTCGTTTGGGAAAACGAACCTGCCCGCCACAAGTTGCTCGACATCATCGGCGACATGGCACTCATCGGACGCCCCATCAAGGGCAGGATTATCGCCACGCGCCCAGGTCATACGGTGAACAACAAGTTTGCCCGCTTGATGCGCAAGGAGATACGCAAGAACGAGGTGCAGGCACCCGTCTACCATCCCGACAAGAAACCCGTCATGGACCATCAGCGCATCCGCGAGTTGCTTCCCCACCGCTACCCCATGCTGCTGGTGGACAAGATTATCAGTGTGGACAAGAAAGTCATCGTCGGCATCAAGAACATCTCGGCCAACGAACCGTTCTTCCAAGGGCATTTCCCACAGGAGCCCGTGCTGCCTGGCGTTCTCATCGTAGAGGCCTTGGCACAAACCGGGGGCATACTCGTACTGAACGGACTTGACGACCCAACGCACTACAGCACCTATTTCTTGCGCATCGACAACGTGAAATTCCGTCAGAAAGTGGTTCCTGGCGACACGCTCATCTTCCGTGCCGAAATCATCGCCCCACTCTCCCATAGCATCGTATCCATGCAAGGCTATGCCTTCGTGGGAGAGACGTGCGTGGCCGAGGCTACACTCACGGCACAAGTGATAAAGAACAAATAGCCCCCTCCCGACCTCCCCGAGGGGAGGAGATTAATTGTAAACCGTAAAATCGTAAATCAATATGATTAGTCCTTTAGCTTATATCCATCCCGAAGCCAAGATTGGCGAGAACTGCGAGATTGGTCCGTTCTGCTACATCGATAAGAACGTGGTCATCGGAGACAACAACACGCTGATGAACAGCGTCACCATACTGTACGGCGCACGCATAGGTAACGGAAACACCATCTTCCCGGGAGCCGTCATCGGAGCCGTGCCCCAAGACCTCAAGTTCCAAGGCGAGGAGACGACCGCCGAGGTGGGAGACAACAACAAGATTCGCGAGAACGTGACCATCAACCGAGGCACCGCCGCCAAAGGCCGTACCGTGGTGGGAAGCAACAACCTGCTGATGGAGGGCATGCACGTAGCGCACGACGTCATCGTGGGCAACGGCTGCATCATCGGCAACGGCACGAAGCTGGCAGGCGAAGTCGTGATTGACGATTACGCCATACTGAGTGCCCATGTCCTCGTCCACCAGTTCTGCCGCATAGGCTCCTATACCATGGTGGGCGGCGGCACACGCTCGAGCCAAAGCATTCTGCCCTACACGATGACGGCACGCGAGCCTGCGGCCTTCTGCGGCCTCAACCTCGTCGGTCTGCGCCGACGCGGCTTCTCGCGCGAAACCATCGACCAACTGCACAGAGCCTACCAAATCATACTCGGCGGAGGCAAACTGTCCGACAACTTGGAACGCGTGAAACAAGAGATTGGTCTCACAGCGGAGATTCAGTACATCCTCGACTTCATTGAGGACACCCAGAAACGAGGATTCATCAGATAACATTCACACGACATGACACTACACATCACCCTCCAAAGCGGTGAAAAGGAGGACTTCTCTCTGAAGTTCAAGATTGACGCAGACGACTCTTTTGGAGACCTTCACCGACTGATTCTGCAAAGCTGCAACTACGAAGAACGGCAAGGGCAGCGATTCTTCGTCTGCGACGAGAACTGGAAACCACGCACGCGCATCTTGCTCAGCGACGAGGAAAACGTGGACATCGACGAAGACGTATTGCTGATGGACGACACAGACCTCGGTGAGTTCTTGGAAGACGAAGGACAACACCTTGCCTACCGCTTCGACCCGGAGAACCGACGCATGTTTCTGCTGGAACTGACAGAGACAACATTTGGCGACGACGTCAAGAAACGAGGGGAACTGACGCAATGCGAGGGATGTCCGCCAGAGCAATTTGTGTCGGAGGACGAGACCATTACCAACACACAGACGGAGGTCAGCGAGGAACTCGGTGAGGAGTTCTACGGAGAAGACGGCTTCGACGAGGAAGACTTGGACGAGGAAGGATTTGACATTCTGGACGAATGAAAACACTAATCGTACTGCAAGGCCCTACCGGGGTAGGGAAAACGGACCTGAGCATATCGCTTGCCCATGTGCTCGGCAGCCCGATTATAAACTGTGACAGTCGACAGCTGTACCGCGGGCTGCGCATCGGGACTGCAGCCCCGACAGAGGAACAACTCAACAGCGTAAAGCACTATTTCGTCGGCACAAAGGACGTGGACGAGTACTACAGCGCAGCGAAATACGAAGAGGAGGTAATGAGATTGACCGACGAACTGTTCAAGACCCACGACACGCTGCTCCTTTCAGGGGGCAGCATGATGTATATTGATGCCGTGTGCAAGGGCATTGACGACATACCCACCGTTGACGCAGAGACAAGAAAAGCCGTAAAGACTAGACTGGCCAACGAGGGCTTAGCGGCACTGATGGAGGAACTGAGGAGGAGAGACCCAGCGTATGCGAGCATTGTGGACCCACAAAACACACGACGCGTGGTGCATGCCTTGGAAATCTGCGAGATGACAGGCCGAACCTACACCTCCTACAGAGTACGGGCACAGAAAGAGCGTCCGTTCCGCATCTTGAAGATAGGACTGAACAGACCACGTGAGGAACTGTTTCAACGTATCAATCGACGCGTGGACCAGATGATGGAAGACGGATTCTTGGAAGAGGTAAGACAGATGCTCCCCCACCGCGAAGCCAATGCCTTGAACACCGTGGGATACAAGGAACTCATCAAGGTTCTGCAAGGAGAATGGGAACTCGAGATGGCCGTGGAGAGGATAAAAAAGAATACACGCGTATATGCAAAGAAGCAACTGACGTGGTTCTTGAAGGACACGGACATACACTGGTTCCACCCTACACAGAAAAAAGAAATCAACGACTTAATCAACCAATATCTACATGAAAACTCTTTGGATGAAAATCAAATCCATCGTTCATACGACCTATAGCGGCCCGTGGTGGAAAAAAACACTCGTTTGGATAGCAACCATGATTGTTGCTTTCATTCTGTTGCTCGGAGCCGTGGACATCAACTTTCTGTGGTTGTTCGGACGCTCGCCAGGCTTCTCCGATATAGCTCAACCCCCTGTGACCGAGGCATCCATCATCTATAGTGCCGACAGCATTCAACTCGGGACGTACTACAACGAAAACAGAACGCCTGTAACCTACGAGGAGATAAGCCCCGTGGTAATACGAACGTTAGTCAGCACGGAAGACGTGCGTTTTTACAAACACCATGGTATAGACTTCGCCGGGCTGTTTTCTGCCGTGAAGGATATCTTCATGGGACACGCACGCGGAGCAAGTACCATCACGCAACAGTTGGCGAAGAATCTCTTCAAGGTCCGACGCGCCGACGGGCAATACTCCACAGGACTGTTAGGTAAGATTCCCGGCATCAAACTACTTATCATCAAAGCCAAGGAGTGGATAGTTGCCACAAAACTCGAAATGGTATACAGCAAGGAGGATATCATCACCATGTACCTGAACACCGTAGACTTTGGCTGCAACAGCTATGGCATCAAGACAGCATGTGAGACCTACTTCGACACCACGCCACACCAACTCACCTACGAACAGGCGGCCACACTGGTGGGGCTGCTAAAAGCCACCAGTACCTACAATCCCAAACGTAACCCTAAGAATAGCACAGCTCGACGAAACGTGGTGTTAGACAATCTCTTCGAGAATCAGCAAATGGTCATCAACGGCTACCATGCAAGCAAAGCCCAACTTGATAGCATCAAGGCCATACCCATGCTGACGGCAGAGCACCGAAGCGGACGAAGCAATTTGGGCACGGTGCCCTACTTCAGGAAAGCACTGGAAGGATACATCGCCATGCTCTGCGAAAAAGGCTACATCACAGGTTATAGCGAGGAGACCCCCATCGACCTATACACCGCTGGACTAAAGATATACACCACGCTGGACACACGCATGCAGAAGTACGCCGAGGACGCAGCTGTCAAGCAAATGCAAGTGGTGCAACGCAACTTCCGCAACCACTGGGGAACGACCCATCCTTGGCAAGATGCCCAACATCAAGAAATTCCGAACTTCATAGAGGACATTGCAAAGAAAACCTCCGAGTACCGTTACCTCGTCAAGAAATATGGCGAGGGGAGCGACTCTGTAAACTACTACCTTAACCTTCCACACACGGTCACCGTATTTTCCTACAATGGCCCCGAGGAGAAGGAACTCAGCGTCATGGACTCCATCCGCTATATGGTGAGTTTCATGCACTGCGGCTTTGTAGCCATTGAGCCAGACACCAGAGAGGTGAAGGCTTGGGTGGGCGATGTAGACTTCAACTCGTGGGAATACGACAAGGTGACGGCTATGCGCCAACCGGGTTCAACATTCAAACTCTTTGTCTACACCGAGGCCATGAACCAAGGTCTCACCCCCTGCGACCGCAGACGCGACGAATGGGTGGCTTACCCTGATACCGTCGACAACAAACCGACCACATGGGCACCACACAATGCAAATGGATTCTTCACTGGAGCCGACATGCCACTGAAGAGCGCCTTCGCACAGAGCATCAACAGCGTAGCCGTGAAAGTGGGCATAGAGATGGGCATTCCCAATGTGGCTCGTACAGCCCATGCCATGGGTATAGAAAGCCCGTTGCACGAAACGAAATCCCTCAGTCTGGGTTCGAGCGACGTGAACCTACTGGAACTCGTCAACGCCTATTGCACCCCGATAAATGACGGCATGTACAATATGCCCATTATGATTACCAAGATAGAAGACCACAACGGCAACGTCATCTACACCTCAAAGTTGGAGAACAAACAGGCCATCCCCTACCGTTCGGCCTATCTGATGCAGAAGATGCTGCAAGCCGGTCTGACAGAACGAGGAGGAACCACAGCCGCACTCTGGCAGTACATCCACCCCATACTGAATACGGGCACGGAGTTTGGAGGAAAGACGGGCACAAGCAACAACCACTCCGATGCATGGTTCGTCGGTGTCACACCAGGACTGGTGGCAGGAGCATGGGTTGGAGGCGAGTACCGAAGCATACATTTCCGCACAGGGGAACTGGGACAAGGCAGTCGAACAGCACTCCCCATCTTCGGCTACTTTATGCAGAGTCTGCTCAAGGACAAACGGTTCAGTAAATACTATCGTAAATTTGACATAAAGCCCAAAGAAGACATCAATGCCAGTTGCTGGACTTGCGCTGGATATTATGCCGAGCGAGACACCACAGAGAGTGACTCCCTCTTCATAGAGGACACGGGAGAAAATCGTCCTGCCGCCACAGTTTTCACTACAGAAACCGTCATCAGCAACGAGGAGGTCGAACCCACGGAATAGACATGGACAAGGAGCAAAGAACGGCTTACTTATAACAAGATTATTTGGAACTAACGAACAAATTTCATAACTTTGTGATTCCATTATATATAATAAGGTATAAACACTATAACGAACGTAAAACCATGAATAATGTAATGAGGAAATGGGGAATAGCCCTTGTGATGATGTGGGTGACAGCGATGTCGACAGAAGCCAAGGAAAACTATGTAGCCTATCTGTTCACATACTTCACAGGCAACGCCATAGAGCAAGAACAAATTTGCTATGCCCTGAGTAACGACGGATGGAACTACACCCCTCTGAACGAAGGGCATCCGATAATAAGCAGCGACACCATTGCACTAAAAAAAGCCGTACGTGACCCACATATATTGCGAGGCAATGACGGATGGTTCTATCAAGTAGTGACAGACATGGCCAGCAGCCAAGGCTGGAGTTCCAATCGTGGCATGGTGTTGATGCGTTCAAGAGACTTAATCAAATGGGAACATCACACGATACATTTCCCTGAGAGATACAAGGGGAGCATGTTTGAACATGTGACCCGAGTGTGGGCCCCTCAGACCATCTTCGACAAAGAGGCAGGCAAATACATGGTTTACTTCAGTATTCTCACTGATGACGGCAGTTGCCCTTACGACAAAGTCTTCTATGCCTATGCCAATGACAATTTCAGCAACTTGGAGGGGAAGCCTCAAGTGCTCTTTGACGTGAAGAATGCCAGCATTGACACAGACATCGTATGCGACGACGAAGGCACATACCACGTCTTCTTCAAGACTGAGGGGCAGCGTCAAAAGGGAATACGGCAATTCGTAACAAAATCTTTGCACAACAGTGACCAATGGACCCTTTTGGACGGTTTCTGCCAAGATACACGGGAAGCCGTCGAAGGCAGTGGCGTATTCCGCCTGTTTGACGGCACATGGGTATTGATGTATGACTGCTACATGAACGGGCATTACCAGTTCTGCAAGAGCAGCGACCTAAAAAGCTTTCAAGCCGTACAGAACACAAAGACACACGGGAAATTCACTCCTCGCCACGGTACTGTCATCGCCATCACTCAAAAAGAGTTGGACCTGCTGAAGGCATGGGAGTCACTTCAACTCCAATACCGAAATCTGCGTGAGCGGGCCGTTCCCACACTGACGCTCTACCAATTGGAGCATCGTAAGCAAATGCTGGATGAGATACAGCAGACGCTAAACGGCCCAGCTAACATAAAGACCTATAAGGCCCAACTAAAGGACATTGATAAATTTTACAAGAAATAACCATGCGGAAAATACTCTCTCTCATTCTTCTCCTGACAGCAATATCGGGAAAAGCAGACAACACAAAAACGGAAGTCGAACAGGTTACCGAATCTGTAACGATAAGTGAAGATGTTGATTACATTATTACAGCGGATGAACCCTTTGGCACCATGGGTAGTGTGGACATCACCAACACGGACCATGCAGTGCTCATCATCAAGGCCCAAAAGCCCAGTGTCGTCATCGCAAATCTGATGAGTCACATATTCATCAATGGCGAACAAGCCGTTAATGGCACTAATTGCCAAGTCAAAATGTATAATCGCGGAGCCATTGTTTTTCCTTACGCCAGCACAATGAAGCCTCTTACGTGCTACACCGAAGAGAATTTCGGTGGAGATTCATACAGCAACTATGGTCTGGGGAATTCTGGTGGCTATATGAACACGCTTAGTGCCACAAGTCTGAACAACCGCATTCGTTCCTTCAAACTGAAACGCGGATACATGGTCACCTTTGCCGTTGGCACAAGCGGCTGGGGTTACAGCCGTTGCTTCATTGCCGACCAGGCCGACCTCGAAGTGAGTGCTGTTCCCGCACCCCTTAACGGAAAGATTTCCAGTTACCGCATCTTCCATTGGTACAATGCACATAAGGCAGGAGGTGCAAGCAGTGGTGATGCGTCTTTCAACAAGGCCATTAATAGTTCATGGTGTTACGATTGGGCCGAAGGTAATGCATCCCTGCTCCCCGATGTGGAATGGGTTCCTAACCATATCTATGAGGATTATCCATCTTCGGCTAAATGTGGAGGCGTCACAGGTTCCTGTCACATGAAGACGAACAACGAGCCAGGTAACTCAGCAGACGACCATCCACAATCAGTCGAAGTGGTATTGGCAAATTGGCAAAACCTGATGCGAACAGGCATGCGTCTCTGTTCCGAATCCAGCCATGATGGTTCTTGGTCACATCTCCGTGCCTTCATTGATAGTATAGATGCACGCGGATGGCGCTGCGACCTACTTGATCTCCACTGCTATTGGGGAGCAGGTTCATTCAATGACTTCAGCGGATACTATAACAGTTACGGAGGTCGCCCCATCTGGATAAGCGAATGGATGTGGGGTGCCAGTTGGAACAGCAGCAACTGGAGCAGTGGCGGAATCTTTGCACAGGCTCCAGATGGCCCAGAATCTTTCTCAACAGCCAACCAGCAATGTCTCTACAACAACACTGTACCCATCATCAACAAACTGAATGCAAGCAAATATGTGGAACGCTATGCTTTCTGGAACGGAGAGAGAGTTGCGTCAAAGATATACTATAATGGTCAACTGTCCCTCTTCGGCCAATACTACGCTACAATGGACGACGGATTGGCGTATAATGCATCCGTTCAGAAGATTCCTAATATCGTATATAAGGCTCCAAGTACACTCAGTGGCACGTACGACAAACAGAAATCGACCTTTGCCCTTGACTGGACTGACCCTAACGGAGATATGTTGGACAGCATGGTAGTGGAATGCAAGCTCCCTGGCACAGCCAGGTTCATCAAGTTGACCAACGTTGCCGTGAAGGATAAAACCAGTGCGAACGATTTAGAGTATGCTTATACCGACACCATCAGTGATGCTGGCATCTACTATTACCGTGTCAGTGAATACTACAATGGAGGTAAGAAATTCGTCACCAATGAGGTCAGTGTAACCATTGCTGCTGCCAAAGCTGTTGGAGCTATTCAGTATGGCCAGTTAAAGATTGCCAATACCGAAAGCGTATCTACCGATATAGAACCACAAGAAGTGGCTCCGTATGTTGTTATGGGTATGCTCTCAAACAAAAACAGCAGCAACGGTATCACGAATCAGATTCAAAGCATAAGCAAGAGCAGCTTCAAATATCGTCTATATCCATGGACATTACCTTCGCCAGTAGAAATCAGTAGTGCTGAAAATGTAGACTATTTGGTACTGCCTCCAGATACTGTATATCATTTGTCTGACGAAATGATGCTGATATCTCAGAAAATCGGAAATGTCAAAGGAACAGACATTCAAGTTTCTTTCCCAGAAGCATTCCCTGAAGGAGTAACCCCAATTGTGTTGGCACAGCAAAACACGGCTATCGCCAGTTATGCACCTGTAATCACAAAAGTATTTGACATCACAAACACAGGATTTACGATAAAGCTTGTTCGTCAAGAAGGAGTAACATCTGCCTTTAATGCACAAAACGTGAACTATTTCGCATGTTCGCCAGGACAAATAAAAATAGGTAATGGAAAGCTTCTTACCGCAGGCCGAAACAACGACACACCATGCGGAGGAGCCACACGACAAGCCATATATTTCACAGGGCAAGAAGGTGACACTCTACACCTAATAAATCCTTACATAATTGCCAATGCCCAAACAAACAATTACGAAGCGACCAGTGTATTCCGTCAGCAAAGTACATCAAGCGACAGCGAGGGCGTATATTGTGCAAACATTCTGCGAAAAATCGACGGTACAACCACAACGACAGTTTCAAATTCTGCGAAAACCAATGGAGACTACATTGGCTGGATAATAATTAGCGACGACCCGAATGGAACGGGTGACGAGAAGCCTATCATCACCCCCACTGGTATTCAAAACATTAAAAACGAATCTCTCGCAGTAAGCACGCACGACGGATGTCTGTGGAGCGAGAACACTTCACTGCGTGCTTATAATGCTGCAGGCATACAAGTTCCTTTTGGTAAACGACTACCTGCTGGCATTTACATCATCACAAATGGGAAACAAAGCACGAAATTGAATTTGAGATAAGGTCTACTCATTCGAACTTCAAAAGGGGATTCGCTGTTTGGGCAAATCCCCTTTTTTCTTGTCGGAAAAACACTTGTTAAAGTATGTTAAGCCAACCCTAAATGCATGCATGCATGAACAAATCTTATGAAAAAAAACATTAGTTTTGTACGTTAATTAATCCGAAATTAGTTAAGAAAAACATAAAAACTATAAATCAATGTGTATGAGAAACCGTTTTAGCAAAGTAGGCAAGAATGCATCTTGGATACTTTTCTTGCTTGTAGCCAGCGGTGTTACGTCATCATGCAAAGACGAGTACAACTTCGACGACGAGAAACCGTCGTGGTTGAATTCAAGCATTTACGAAAGCCTGCAAAACGAGGGTAGTTTTCAGAATTACCTTCGACTGCTTGCAGACCCCGACGTGAACAACGCAGAAGATGCCGACAACAACCGTGGTTTGGTCGACATTCTTTCAAAGACTGGCTCAAAAACCGTTTTTGTGGCCGACGACGAGGCTTGGAAAAGATTTTTTGCCAAAAATGCCCAATTGCCAGAAAGTGACCCTTGGCACACAGCCACAAGCTATGAAAACCTGAGTGCCTCGCAAAAGAAACTTTTGATACATACCAGCATGCTGAACAATGCCATAGTTATGGAGAACTTGGCCAGCAGCGAGGGTACAAATGTGGTTCGCGGCGAATACATGCGACGCTACACCGATGTGGAAGCCACAGACTCCATCACCTTCCTTGACGGTAACTCGCTTCCTGTTAACTACAACGAAGGAAATGGGGAAAAGGACTTTTGGGCACGTTTCCGTACCGAAAATGGTGGAAAAGGTATCTATTTGGTAAACGACTCCTCACAATCCATGATGCTACACTTCACCAGTGAGCACATGACAAAAAATAACATCACTGATAATGACTTTGCCGTTTTTATGGGTAAAGAACGTGTCACAAGTGATGTCCACATCTACGATTCCAAATTGCTGCAGAAAGACGGTGTTTGCGAGAACGGTTATGTCAATGTAACAGAGGATGTGCTGAAGCCCCTACCCAATATGGCTGAGGTTATTCGCACCAATGGTCAAACCAGGATTTTCAGTCACATGTTAGACCGCTGGAGTGCTCCTTTCTACAATGCAGGCGTAACACAAGCGTACAAGAATGTGATGGCATCGCGAGGCATCAAATGGGATGACAACGACTCCATCTTCTCAAAGCGTTACTTCTCCGACCTTAGCTGGGGACATAGCGAATTGACAACAGGTCCTCAAGGAGAGACATTCCGTGACAACGCCTCTACTGAAGTTGGACTGAAATTCGACCCTGGGTGGAACGCATACTACGACGAGAAGACCGGTCCTCAGTTTGACATGGCTGCGATGTACGTCCCCACCGATGAAACGCTATGGAGTTATTTCACCACGGGCGGTGGAGGATGGCAGCTGATACAAACCTATTGCGATCCAACAGTTGAATATAGCTCAGCGCACACAGATGCAGACTACGACAAATTATTCCGGAACATCGACCAGATTCCCATCTCCACACTGCGTTCGCTGATTAATGTCATCATGTTCAACAGTTTTATCTCCAGTGTACCAAGCAAAATGACAAAACTGCGTGACGATGCTCAGGAGCAGATTTTCTACTACGACGACCTTCAGCATGTCACAAGCAGTCTGTTAGCCAACAACGGTATCATATACTTGACGGACAAGGTATATGGTCCTGCGGACTACACTTCGGTGGCCGCACCAGCCTACATCAGCACGACAAATCTCGTTATGCGTTGGGCCATCTACAACGGCTCAACAAAAGCAACGGATTACATGAAACTGAACTACTACGCTTACCTCAAGGCCATGCAAAGTCGTTTTGCATTGTTCTTGCCGAGCGACGAGGCACTGAACTATCTGTACGACCCCGTTAGCTTCAAAAGCCAAAAACCAAGGGTCATGCACCTCTTCATGAAAGCGAATGTCAACACAAGTACAGGAACCACCTTCCCCATTGACAAAGAGGTTTACCGATACACGGTAGAAACTGGCGAGATTGGGCGTCAATATAGTACTGACGTGGAAACTGTCGATAATTCTGAGGTTGTCAATCGTCTGAAAGATATTTTGGAAAGTCATACCATAGTGCTTGAGGACCGAACTGAGATTAATAGCGACGTGGACGAATACTATGTGACTAAAAACGGAAGTGGTGTCCACGTTATTCGCGAAAATGGAAAAATCGTAAAGGTTCAAGGAGGTTTCCAAACTGAAAATGAACGGGCAGGCTTAACGAACATCAATCCCGGTGTTACCGAGAACAAAGTGACCGACGAGCAGGACATGTCCAATGGTACCACCTATATTCTTGACAGTCCTATCGTGCCGTCAGCAAGAAGTGTTTACCACATCTTCACGAACAACGACCAGTATAACGACGAGGATTACCAACGATTCTATGAGTTGTGCGATGGAAATCCCTCCATCATCCGAGCATGCGGTCTGGTTGACGAGAAGAATCTAACAGAAAGTCAACAGAAAACGGAGTTGAAGAAATACACCATTTTCGTACGCGACAATGCCCCAGACTGGAATGTTCAGTTCTTCAACAACTATCGGTATACCATACTTGTTCCTACGCGCGAGGCTATCGATGCAGCAAGAGAAGCTGGTTTGCCCACATGGGAAGACATTGAAGAAGATTTTGAGGCATGCAAAGATTCTACCGAACATCCTGCAACCCTCGCTGACAGCTTGCGTCTGCAAACAAAGATAACATACCTTACGAACTTCATCCGATACCACTTCTTAGACAACAGCGTATTTGTAGACAAGAGCGATATCGACAGCACCGACTATGTATCTGCAAGCTATGACAATGTCAAGGGACTGTTCTGTAAGGTAAAAGTTCAGCGTCATAACGCCACACTCCAAGTACAAGACAGCTATGGAGGCAACTGGATTACAGCAGAAGGAAAAGTCAACGTAATGTCACGTGATATCACCTGCAACAAATCACCTCTCAATGAGAAATCTATGGCAGGTATCTCCATTGACGGTTCCAGTTTTGCCGTTATCCACCAAATTCCCGCGGTACTCAATCATACCAACTTAAACGCGGAAGGTCGCTACGATGACAACTGGAAAGACGTGAAGAGTTGCAGAAACTATTTGAAGAGATACCCAATCCGAGAAAAATAGTATAGCCATGAACAAATATATAAAGATGATACTGCTGCTCATCGTTGCATTTATCACAACGACAGCAAGCGCACAGATAAGCCGTATTAGCGGTACCGTATCCGACGAGTTTGGTGGCATACCAGGCATTCAAGTAAAGGAGGTAGACTCCAACAATCGTATTGTGAGCAGTGCCATTACCGATGCCAACGGTAACTTCACCATGACTGTAAAAAGTCAAAAGAATAAGTTGGTGTTCCATGGCATGGGATACACCGACAAGACAATGGCCATTACGAAATCGGTGTACAAGATTAACATGAATGAGGCCACGAAGCAGATGAAGGAAGTACAGGTTGTTGGCAAAAAGAAAGCAGCCACGACAGGTCTGGACATTCCTGCACGTGAATATGCCGGAGCTGTATCTTCCATGAAGATGGACGACCTCGAGGGTTTGGCCTTTGAATCTGTCGACCAGGCTCTACAAGGACAAATTGCCGGTTTGGACATCGTTGCCAACTCGGGTAACTTGGGATCTGGAACGACCATGCGTCTGCGTGGTACAACCACCATCAATGGTAATGCCCAGCCTCTTATCGTAGTAAACGACCACATCTTCGAACTGCCTGACGACGCTCAGACTGTCAATTTTGAGGATATGGATAACGAGGAGCAATTCTCTACCCTCTTGAATGTTAACACAGAGGACATCGAGAGCATCACCGTGCTGAAGGATGCCGCATCGGCAGCCAAGTGGGGCGTGCGTGGTGCCAATGGTGTTATCGAAATCAAACTTCGGCGTGGTAAACGTGGCCCAACACAAGTCAACTTCTCATATAAGTTCAACGGGACCTGGCAGCCCAGCGGCTACAAGATGTTGAATGGCGACGGATACACCATGATGCTAAAAGAGGCCTACTTCAACCCCTATATGCAGTCCAGCTATACTGACCAGATTGCAGAGTTGAACTACAACCAGTCAATGCCTTACATCTACAACCACTTCAACCACAACACAGACTGGGTAGATGCCGTTCGCCAGTTTGGTAAAGAGCACCGCTACTACATCAACCTCTCTGGTGGTGGAGAAAAGGCCCAGTTCCGCATTGGTGCCGGTTACAACAAGAGTACGGGTTCCATTATCGGTCAGAAACTCGACCAGTTCACGGAGTCTACAACGTTGGATTACCAAGTCAGCGACCGCATCCAGTTCCGTGCCACGGTGAACATGACCTTTACCAACAACCACAAGAACTACGGGAACGACATTCTCTCGCGCGCCTACACGGCAATGCCCAACATGAGCATCTACGAATATGATGCAATGGGAAACCTCACAGGTAACTATTTCAACATGTTCCCGCTTGCTGCCATCTATTCTACAAACAGCACAACGCAGATTTCACAAGTTGACGGAACCACAAGTTATTACCTGCGTGACATGTTCAAGAACGGAAATCCCGTAGCCCGCGCCAACAAAGCATGGTGGCTGCAGAAGCAGTACAATCTGACTCCCCAGTTCGACGTAACCTACAAACTCTGGGGCAAGGACAGCGACCAGCACCAGTTGAACTATAAGGGCGACGTACAGTTGAACATTTACAACACCAGCAACGACGAGTATTGTCCCAGCGAACTGAAGACCATGGACTGGGTATGGGGAGGAGACAACGCCGCATACCTAACCAGCAACGAGCGCAACCAGGTGGGTAACTCGGAATATAAATCTCTTGAGTTCACCACTCGTCACGAACTGCAATACTACAGCCACTTCAAGAACAGCGACCACAGCCTCGCAGGCTTGGCACGTTTCGAGATGTACACAGGTAGCAGTTCCACTCAGAATCTCGGATTGTGGAATGTTCCCGACGGCATTAGCGACCCCACGGTTGTTGCCCTACTGAACAGTGCCAGTGCAAGCAACAGCGAATGGCGTGGACACAGCTTCTTTGAGCAGTTGCACTACTCGTACAAGAGTAAGTATTCGCTTGACCTCAGTCTGCGTACCGATGGTTCCACGGCTTTTGGACGTGGTCACAAGTACGGCACGTTCCCCTCTGTAGGTGCCCGTTGGAACATCAGTGACGAAAAGTTCATGGAGAAGACAAGCAATATCATCAGCATGTTGGCCTTCCGTCCTACATGGGGTATCACGGGTAACACTGGCGGTGCCAGCGGCAACCAATATAATAAATATGGTAGCAGCGGATACTATAACGGACACTCCGTAGTTCGTCCCGAGAATCTCTCGCTTACCAACTTGAAATGGGAAAAAACAGCTCAATGGAACCTTGGTTTCAACTTGGGATTACTGAAGGACTTGCTGACGTTTGAATTTGAGGTCTATAACAAGAAGACCACCGACCTGCTGATGCAGAATCAGCGCATCTCCAGTGCCAACGGATTCAGTTCACTAAGCTGGGTAAATGCCGGCACCATGCGCAACAAAGGTTGGGAGTTGAACTTCTCGACCTCCAAGTTTGCGAAAGTGGGCAAGTTCTCTATGAAGTTGCGTGCTAACATCTCACAGAACTTCAACACTGTAGAGGAGATGAACGAACTCATCCTCGAGAACCTCAATGGCTCTGAAACATGGAATCCTCACAACCCCAACAGCGACGGATGGTTTAACCAGCGCGTACAGACGGGCAATGCACTCGGTTCCATCTATGGAATGAAGTACAAGGGCGTATATCGCTACGACTACGATCACAACGGCTACACCACGGCATCGTTCAAGAGTTATGGTTATGCCGAGGTGGACGCTGCCGGCAACGTATGTCCCGATGTAGACTATGCCGCAGCCTATGGTACTGGTTACGATGTCAACGGTAATATCATCAACACAGCAGCAGCAGCAGCACGCCGCGGGGAAAACCACACATGCCCCATCGCCTACGATGCTAACGGAAACATGCTGACCGACGCAAAGGGCAACCCCTTGCCTATGTACTACTGCTACAGCGAGTCCAGCCGTTACCAGTTCCAAGGCGGTGATGCCATTTACGAGGATGTGAACCACGATGGTTCTATCGACCGTTACGACATGGTTTACCTGGGCAACTCCAATCCCAAGTGCTATGGAGGCTTTGGTATCAATCTCTACTACGGCCACTTTGAATTGAACGCTTCGTTCAACTTCCGCATGGGCAACCAGATTGTAAACCTGGCTCGCTGCAACTACGAGAGCATGACCGGTAACACCAACCAAAGCTACGCCACCACATGGCGCTGGCGCAAGAATGGTGATATAAGAGAAATACCTCGGGCCTTGAGTACCGTTTATGGCTATGCCAGCTATAACTCACTGCCCAGCGACCGCTATGTGGAAGATGGAGACTATCTGCGCTTACAATATATTCAGATGAAATACAACTTCGATGCCAAGAAGTTGAAGAAATATGGTATCCGCAGTTTATATCTGTCTGCAACCATCAACAATGTGTTCTGCTGGACAAAATACACGGGTGTGGATCCCGAAGTCAGCATCGGCGGTTACGCCGTTGCAACGGATAGCAGTAAAACACCCCGTGCCAAGTCGTTCACCTGCAGTATTAATCTTGGTTTCTAAAATATCGGAAGACTATGAAAAGATTTAAGCATATCATAAAATCCGTTTGCCTGTCTGTGGCAACTCTGTTGGCTTTGTCCTCTTGTCAAGACTGGCTCACAATATACCCCCAGACACAGGTCGTTGAAGAAAACTTCTGGGAGGACAAGAACGACTTGGAAGGCGTACGCAATGCCATCTACAGACAGATGGCCTCAACCTATAATTCCAATGGAGGTGAACTCTATCTTCCGAAAATTGTTCTGTGGGGTGACTTGCGCTCCGACACCTATACACTAAGTGCCGCTGACCAAAACACCTCTACCCAGAACCTCTATGCCGAGATTCGCGACGGTCGTCTCGACCGTGACTCTGCGGATACCTATTTTGATTGGAGCTACCTCTATACGGCCATCAACTACTGCAACAAAGTGCTGCAGCACGGAGCAGAGGTATTGGAACGCGACAAGCAGTTTACCGCAAGCGAATGGTTGCAGATGAAGGCAGAAGTAACCACCCTGCGCGCGCTCAACTACTTCTATCTGATTCGTGCATTCAAGGACGTACCCTACAGCACTAAGGTCATCAACAAAGATACGGAGGTGGAATCCTTCGGTGCCACCAACCAGTTGGTTGTCTTGGACTCCCTGATTGCCGACGTGGAAAGCATCAAGGGTCAGGCTCGCAACCGTTTCTCCTCCACCGAAGATACAAAGGGAATGATTACCAATGCAGCCATCTATGCCCTGCTGAGCGACATGTATCTCTGGCGCGCATCGCTCCATCAAGGACGTGCAGAGATGACTGACACCGTATATATAAATAATGTATATATGAGAGACAGCAGTTATGTTGTTCACACGGTTAATGGGGACTATCAGGCCTGCATCGACTACGCAGACCTTTCCCTTGCAGCACTGGCCAAACAGACAGAGGACAACAACCGTGGATATGGACGTACGCTTATGGAGAAGTCAACCTATGGCTTGACCAACGTGAGTCTGTATAAAAACGAGTTTACAGACTTCACCAGTGGCACAACGCCCAGACTGAATGCCTATAGCGCCATCTTCTCCACAGGCAACAGCGACGAAAGCATATTTGAATTGCAGTACAACACAAGCGACAACCGCACCAACGGGGTTGTCACCAGCCTGTGGGGTTACAGCACGAGCGTGCACTTAGCTGTCAGCGATGCCTCACTGAGTGCCATCTATAGCGGTGACGAGCGTACGCGCGACAGCCGTCTGTGGTTCTCTGCCTGGGACAAGACGTTGACTGCACTCAACGGCACCCAGACGATACTTCCCGGGCTATATTGTTTCAAGTGGAGGGACATTAGTATTGCAATGCCCGACGAGAACAATCCCAAGTGTAAGAACATCAAGATATACATGGGCGGCGAAAGCAGTGACAGTTACCGCAACTGGATTATCTATCGCATGAGCGATGTGATGCTTCAGAAGGCTGAGGCCCTTGCCTGCCTGGGGCGTGGCGACGAAGCCATGACATATGTCAATGCCATTCACCGTCGTTGGTATTGCAACGATGCCGATGGTAGCACTTTGCAACCCCTTGACGAAGCCTCATCTGCATTCCGGGGAAGCACAGACGCCACATTGGGTAATCTACCCAATCCCTCAACAGTAACCGCCAGTGAGAAGTTTGAAGTAGCCGTGCTCAACGAACGTCAGCTCGAGTTCATCGGCGAAGGTAAACGCTGGTTCGACTTGGTCCGTTTTGCCGAACGCCACGCAGGAGGCGAGGAAGGTTCGTTAGACCCCCGTGCATGGGATTATACCGATGCTGACGGGCGTGCCCGTTCTTCCTACTCCACACCGTCCGCCAGCGAGAAAGCAGGAACCACAGATGGCTCCATTGGCGTAAACCACATGATTGATCAGTTCTTGAAGAATGAATTCAATGGCAGCTATGCCACACTGAAGAACCGCTTCAAGAATCGCTATGGTCTTTACAATATCATCTATTATATGGAGGTTAAAGCCAGCAACGGAAAGCTGGAGCAGAACCCCGTATGGAACAAGTCAACCTACGACCAGTAAAAGAAAGGAGGAATATACTATGAAAGGAAAAAATCTATTCTACCTGCTGACACTGTTGCTTGCTGCTTGTCTTGTTCAGAGTTGCAAAGAGGACATCGACACCTCCGACCGCTACACGTTCAAGCTGTACACTGTTGCCAGTTACCTTCAAGCCCATGACTCCACCTATAGCGAGTACATCAAGTTGCTTGGAGAAGTACAGACCAGTGGACGAAGTGCTTCTACCGTGCTTCAACTCATGTCCGCACGCGGAAACTACACTGTGTTTGCCCCCAACAACAAGGCGATACAGGACTATCTGGATAGTCTTTACGCAAAGGGTATCATCAACGCTCCCTCGTGGGACGGATTCCCCAATGAAAACGTTCTGGACTCCATCCAGAAGATTATCGTGTTCAATAGCATAATCGACGGAAAAGACGATAACACCAATGTCTACCAGTCCAGCAGTTTCCCCAACGACGGTGAAGAGTTCCCCCTGGCCAACATGAATGACCGTAAGCTGACCATCGCCTATGATGAGGTACAACGTGACTCCATGGTTATCAACGGTGTCAAGGACTCCAAGACGAAACTGATTTCCGGTGGTGCCGTTGTCAGCAGAAAGAACCGCGACATCGTGGTCATCAATGGTTATATCCATGAGATGCTTGCTGTCATCGCCCCGAGCAACCAATCCTTGGGTGACCTGCTGAAAGAATATAAAGACATGGGGAACGAACAATACTCCGTCATGGCAGAACTTGTTCTTGCCTGCGGTCTGCAAGATACCCTAAGCCAAATCAAGGATGAGGTTTACGAGACCCGTTATCAGTCTGGTGAACTGGAAAACGTACAATCCAGCCAAAGCATCGGCACGGGTTACCTGCCTGAACATCGCAAATACGGTTTCACGATTTTTGCCGAAACTAACGATTTCTGGACACAAGAAATTGGGAAGGATGCCTCCAGCATCACGGCAGAAGATGTCAAAGACTGGGTTGTCAGCAAGGGCTATTATCCCAATGCGTTGGACAACAACGATTATGCCGACCCCAAGAACGTACTTAACCAGTTCATCACTTACCACATCCTGCCCATGCGCATTCCCGTGGACAAACTGGTGATACACTACAACGAGAAAGGTTTCTACTACAAACCCGCAGGTATGCCCCACACGGTTCCCGTATGGGAGATATACACCACCATGGGCGAACGCCGTCTGCTGAAACTTTACGAGGGCGGACGAAACGCACCCGAGGGAATCTACATCAACCGATTCCCCAACCTCGACAATGGGCGGCAGGGAACCTATTTCGAACTGTCATGCGACGAAGACAAGGAAGGAGTGAAAGTGAACACTACCGATGTAGTGAACCTGATTAATGGTTACATCTATCAGATTGACAAACCCTTGACCTACGACCAAAGCACTCGTGAGAATTTCCAGAAGCAACGTCTGCGTTACGACGTCACAGCTCTCTTCCCCGAGTTCATGAACAATAGCATCCGTGCCACTTGGGTAGACTCGCGCTATGTGGGTATGCCGTGTACCAAGACCTACAACTACTTGGAGGGATTGGAAATTGCCGATGGTACGAACTTCTGTTACCTGCCTGGATTCAACTACACCTGGTACAATTTCCAAGGTGACGAGTTCAACGTAACAGGAAGATACGAAATGACCTTCACATTGCCTCCTGTACCCATGAAGGGTATCTACGAGATACGTTATGCCGTACAGAACAATTCCGACAAACGTGGCATGTGCCAGGTCTATTTCGGTAGCGACAAGAACTACCTCTATGCCATTGGCATTCCCTTGGACCTTCGTATCGGAGGAAACAGCGACATACTGGGTTGGGAAGCCGATAGCGAGGATGATGACTACAATGCCGAGGTGGACAAGAAAATGCGCAACAACGGATTCATGAAAGGCCCCCAGCACTATCATGCCGGAAACGCAGGATCCCCACTCGCGCGTGCAGAACAGACTACCACCCGACGCATTATCGTCCGACAGGAGATGGATCCAGAGAAGACCTATTATCTTAAATTCAAGTCTGTATTGGACAATGAAGCAAAGGAGTTCTATATGGACTACTTGGAATTCTGCGCCAAGGAGGTCTACGACAATCCACAGACTCCTGAAGATATCTGGTGATTTAATGACTCAATATCGTAATGTCGAAATAACGAAATAACGAAAAATATGAAGAGTATTAAGAAATACATCGGAGCCATTGCAGGGGGCGTTCTTCTGCTGGCAATACCCAGTTGCTCCGATACATGGGACGACCATTACACAGAGGGGCAGGGTACCTCGGCCACGCAATCTTTGTGGCAACTCATTGACGAGAACCCGAACCTTAGCAACTTTGCCGACTTGGCAACGAAAGTCCATTATTATCGTGATGAGACCCATCCCCAGCCTGACTACACGTTCCAGAACATGCTTGACGGAACACAGTTGCTCACCGTATGGGCGGTCGAGAACGATGCTCTCACTGAGGAGCAGTGGCAACGTTTCCAGGAACTGGCAGAAAGCAATCCCTACTCCGTACAACAGCAATTACTCGCCAACAGCATCACGCTTTGGCGTCAGATTGCCACTGGAGGAGGTGTAGACACGCTGACGATGCTCAATGGGAAAAACCAGGCCTTTGACAAGCAGAATTTCACCTTTGCTTCGTTGCCTCTGAAGGAGAAAAACATTGCTGCAACCAATGGAACGCTGCACATACTGGACACCCCCATTCCCTTCAACTACAACCTTTATGAGTACCTGAAGGATGCAGCGAACGCTACAGACAACAACATCGCGCACTTCCACGACTTGCTCATTGCCAACGACACGACCTACTTTAGTGAGTCAAGCAGCATCGAAGGCATGCCCGATGCGGATGGCAACCCCACCTATGTGGATAGCGTGTACTTTACCACAAACAACATGTTCATGAGCACTAAACGTTTCCCGACAAACGACAACTCTATACTCATGAATCTGCTGACCTATGACGAAAGTTTCGGTGCCCGCATTGAGAGTGAGGACTCCACCTTCATACTCATTATGCCCACCGATAACGCATGGGAACAGGCTAAGCAAAAACTGGGGCCCTATTATACCTATGCTGAGATATATAAAAACCAGCAGCTGGGCAACACCAACACGACATCCTATAAGACTATCAGCAACCCCGATTCCTTGAAGGAGAAGTGCATTGACATGGACATTCTCTCTCCTCTCTGCTTCAACCTCCACTTCCAGCCCAATGCCGCTGGTCGCATAGGACGTTGGAAGATAGAGGACTTCATGCAGAACTATTCCCAAGCCTCTTACTTCCTTAACACCTATGGTGACACGTTGCGCACAGACAGCAACTGGACCAAAGAGACGCTCTTTGAAGGTACTCCTGTGAAGATGAGCAATGGATATGGAATCATCGCCGACAATTGGAATTTCCCCGCTAAACTCTATAAGCCTGACATCAACATCGAGATTAATAGCAATAGTTTCTACAATTTTGGACAGAAGAAAGGTGAGGCCCGTTACTACACCTTCTCCAACTCCATTGCTGAAGCATGGATAGACAGCGCAGGACGAGTTAGCAAAGACAATTTCTACAACATTACTCCCGACTCTCCCTCTGACCAGCCCAAGGTGGACTTCAAACTCGTAGGCAATACAGGTGAGAACTATGAGTCCGAGGTCATGAGCGGCAAGTACGACATCTATTTGGTCATGGTCCCCAATTACTACATGACAAGTACAGATTCCATCGTGGGTGACACCGTCAAGCACAAGATTCTGGCCACGTTAAGTTACTGCAACGGAGACTCCAGAGGAAGAGAGGCAACGAAAACGACCGCAGTCATCGACTGGCCCGGTGAGAAGGTGGACAGCGTGCTGCTGTTTGAGGACTTCGAGTTCCCCTACAGCTACAAAAACTTGAATGTGACCTGGCCTAACCATCCCACGTTCTACCCCACTCTTAGTATCACGACTAAGACAAACAGCAACGACAGAAAGAATGGATATAGCAACAGTTTCTGTATCGATCGTATCATCCTAAAGAGTAAAGATTAGAACCTATGAGAAATACAAGTTTTGACACATTGCACACGACGCTCCTGCGTGGAGGTCTATGCTTTCTGATGCTCAGTGGCTTGGGCATGGGAACGATTTCTGCTCAGGATGAAGTAGACGAGCAAGAAGCTCAGGTCGTTTACAACAAACGTAAGGCAGAAAGCGAAAAGGCGGAGAAGCAATACGAGATGAAGACCGTGACAGGCCTCATCACCGACGATGCCACAGGTGCACCCATGGGCGGTGTGCGCATTCAGGCGCTGGGTTACGACCGTTATTCCGTACTGACGGAGGAGAACGGAACCTACTCCATCAGTGTGCCTGTCTTCGTCCACAGCCTCTACATCACTGTCCCCGGTAGCACACCCCTTCAGGCTGCCATCAAGAGCGACAACAAAGTGGACGTTGCCCTATTAAGCAACACATTCAACAGTTTCTTCACCGACGGCACACCCATCACCAGTCGCGCAGCCATCGAACTGGACGAGAGCAGTAGCATCACCGTGGAAACAGACATCGAGAACCGACTGAACGGAGCCGTTCGCAGCATCAGCCGCAGTGGTATCCCCGGACAAGGAGCCTACCTCACCATTCGTGGTGTGAACTCCTTGAACGCCAATACCCAGCCCCTGATTATTCTGGATGGGAACATCATCGACCCCGAATACGAACGCACGTCACTCCACGAGGGCTACTACAACAATCTGCTCGCTGGACTGGATCCCGAGAATGTGGAAAGCATTGAGGTCCTAAAGAATGCAACCGCCCTATATGGTGCCAAGGGAGCCAATGGCGTAATTATTATAAAGACCAAGCGCGGACACAGCATGGCCACCAAGATTAATGTCCGCATCTTTGGTGGTACCGAACTCACGCCCAAGAAACTGAGTGTGCTCAACGGCAATCAGTACCGCACCTATCTGGGCGACCTTGCCGGAACAGTCAAGGACCTGACCATCAGCAACACCGACGGTGTGGGGTCAGCCTTCCTCAACGACAATACCAGCAACTACTACTACAAGATATTCCACAACAACACCGACTGGCAGAAAGACGTCTACAGAAACACCTTCGTACAGAACTACAAGATTAATGTCGAAGGTGGTGACGAAGTGGGTATGTACAGTCTGTCACTTGGCTACACCAAGGCCGATGCCACTCAGGTGGGAACGGATATGAACCGTCTGAACATACGTTTCAACACAGACATCAAGATTGCAAGTAAGTTGTCTACGGGACTTGACATCGCCTACAACCAGACAAGCTACAACGTACTGGATAACGGTTGGAGTTCCGACTATGAGATGCAGAACATCGGTAGCACCAATGTGCTGGGCCTCATCTCCAGTCCCATGATTAACCCCTACGCCTACTATCACGACATGAATACGGGTGACCTGCAACTCTCCAAGGACTATGCAGGAAAGTATGGCAGCAATTCCAGCACCACGTGGATTCAGAATCCGTTCAAGTTCCCCCAAATGATGGGCATCAACGAAGCGTTGCGCAACCACTACTGGATTGTGGAGAATGGTAAAGGCAAGAATAAAAACTATGCGGAGATGACGCAAATCAACATCAACGTCAGCCCCCGCTACCAGATTACCAAGCAATTTGCCATCAGCGACCGTTTCAACTACCAGTTGAACCGCAACAACGAAAAGTATTTCCTGCCCATCTCTGGAACCACGCCCTATTCGCTGACTGACTTGGGTACCATCACCTCCGTACTGAAATCGCAGTTCACCAAGGAGACAACCTTGAACAACGACCTGCGACTGGAGTGGAAAAACACCTATGGAGCACACAACATCAGCGTCTTCGGAGGCTGGCGTTATAACAACTACAGCTATTCCTATAGTTTTATGCGCGGCTACAACAACGAGAATGATAAACTGCCCAACATCAACAAAAACATGCAGTATATCAACTACGGCGGCACGAAGGACAACTGGATAGACATGACCTATTATCTGGATGCACAGTACAACTACGCCAACAAGTACTTGGCCGAGTTCACGCTTAGCAGCCAGAGCAGCAGCAAGTTTGGCGACAACACCAAGGATGGTTTCCAACTGGCAGGTGTAAGTTGGGGCATCTTCCCCAGTCTGCAATTGGGTTGGGTCATCTCCAACGAGAAATGGTTCAAGACCACCCGAGGTGTCAATTTTCTGAAACTGACAGCAGGATTTGACCGCAGCGGTAACGACGACCTCGATTACTATGCTGCCCGCACTTACTGGGAAAGCCAGCAAGTGACGGAGAACACCGTAGGACTCGTACTGAAAAACATCGAGAACAGCACCATCCAATGGGAGACCACAACCAAGTACAACGTAGCACTCGAAGGTTCGTTTATAAAGAATCGCCTGCACGCAGGTCTCGACCTCTTCTGGCACAAGACCGATGACCTGCTTACCCTCAAGGATTTGGAATACATCTCCGGTATGGGCAAGTACTGGACCAACGACGGTTCGATGACCAACAAAGGTTTTGAGGTAAGTCTCAATGCTGCGCTGGTCAACAAGAAAAGCTGGAAGTGGGAAGTTGGAGCCACACTGGCCCACTACAACAACAAGATTACCTCACTGCCTGCCGGCAACCAGATGACGCTGACCGATGCCAACGGCATCGTCACTCAGACGCTGAACGGCTACACGAGCAGCATCTACGGACAGGACAACGTACTGACAGCCGTGGGTTATGCCGCTGGCAGTTTCTATGGTTGGCAGACACAAGGCGTGTTCAGCAACGATGCAGAGGCAGCCTCCGCAGGCACAATGGGTTACCTGAAGTATCCTACCGGGCTGGCCGAAGACCCCTATCGTAACTTCCTGGCTGGCGACGTTCACTTCGTCGACCAAAACGGTGACGGTGTCATCAACGAGGCAGACAAGGTGGTTATCGGCAATCCCAACCCCGACATCTATGGTAATCTCTATACCAGCCTCACATGGAAGAACCTGCGACTTGACGTTAACTTCAAGTACTCTCTGGGTAACGACATCTATAACTACCAGCGCTCCGTACTGGAAGGTCTGAACACGACCTACAACCAGACCACGGCAGCCCTGAACCGCTGGACCTATGAGGGACAGATTACCAGCATGCCCAGAGCTTGCTACATCGAGAGCGACGACTGGCGCAACAACGAGCGTATGAGTGACCGCTGGATTGAAGACGGCAGTTACCTGAAATTGAAGAACGTACGCCTGACCTATAACATCCCCTATACCAGCAGTTGGTTGCAGGGACTGAAGGTGTGGGCCGAGGGTAACAACCTCTGGACCCTGACCAAATACCTGGGCACCGACCCCGAGATGTCTTGCCGCAATAGCGTGCTCTATCAGGGCATCGACACAGGTCTCATCCCCAGCGGACGCAGTTTCAACATTGGTGTATCTATCAACTTGTAAGAATATGAAAAAGAATTCGATTATATACTTCTTAGTAGCATGTCTGAGCTTCGGCATGGTTTCCTGTGAAGACATGCTTTCGCCCGACAGCGAACGCCACAGCTATGAGGTTGCACAAGACACCTTGTACAGTTATTGGGGCATTCTTCGTTCCCTGCAAAACATTGGCGAGCGTTACGTCATCCTTGGAGAGTGCCGCGGTGAACTGGTAAGCGGAACAGCCTACCTGAGCGACACCATCCAGAGTATTCTCGACTTTGACATGGAGAAAGCCGTGGACGGCAGTTGCCGCTACCTGAAGGCAAGCGACTACTACCACGTCATCAACTCCTGCAATGCCTATCTGGCCAACTACGACAGCCTGCGCACGACGGGCACTCTTCAGCCCTACATGAGTAAGGAGGCTGCCCAGGTAAAGGCCATTCGTGCATGGGTGTACCTGCAATTGGTACAAGTCTACGGCGAAGTGCCGTTCTACACCGAGCCATTGCTCACCACCGACAAGATTACGGCCTTCATGAAGGCTCCACGGACTGTCACGGCCGACAATCTGGCAGACTTCTTGGTAGATGACTTGGAGTCGGCCGCACAAGTGGAGATGCAGTTCGGACTTCCCCAGTACAACAACTACGGACGCACCTATCTTGAGTGTCACAGTTCGAAGTGCATGATTCCCGTCAACCTCATTCTGGGTGACCTGTTCCTTACCAAGGGAGACCCCGAAAGCTGTGCCAGAGCGGCCCAGTACTACCACAACTACCTGACCGCCAACGGTGGCCTGAGCACCATGACCGCAGGAGGTCCCCTCCCCTATGGTTACAGTTGCTTCGGCTACAGGGGTGAAGGCGATACAGAGACCACCTATATGGCAATCAATGGCGTGGCTTGGAATGAGAGAACAGCACAAAGCCGCACGTCAGAGAGCATCACGGCTATTCCCTCCAGCGTAAACAAACTCTGGGGAACCGTACAGCGTGGCGTGAACGACGTATTTGGCTATGCCAGCGAAATCAGCGTCCGAACCGATGAAGAAGACACGATAACAACGGCCAGAATCGTACTGATTCCCCAGTACGACAAGAAACAGTTGGCTGCAAGCAGCAGTTACTTCGACTTGTGCAAGGAGCAGAAGTTTGAGGAATACATCGGTGCCAGCGTTTCCAACTCGACATTAGAGGTGGACACCTGCGTGGGCGACGCCCGTCAGTATTGGGTGAGTGACGTGTACCAGACCTATGCCAACGGCCTGACCAACACCGAGAAATTCATTACCAAACAAAACCCTGGTGGCTCATTCTCGTCCGTCTATCCCATGATATACCGCAAGTCCCAGGTATGGCTGCGCTTTGCCGAGGCTTTGTGCGGAGCAGGTTATCCCAGTTACGCCTTTGCCATCCTAAAGGACGGTCTCTGCAACAACAGCAGCTGGATACCTACGCCTGAAAGCAGGGACTACGAAGTAAAAGAGTGGGAATACACGTATGAGACTGAGGACTCCGTCTACACCTCACAGGTCAGCAAGGCCGACCTCGTGGAACACGTAATGGCCGACCTCGACATCGACAACGACAGCATCTACGAGGTCACGATGGCCGAGGTGGAAAGTCAGATAGACTCAACGGCTGTCAGCTATCAGAACTGGCCTGCCAGTACGACAAATGCCGTCTGCGACTACATCGACCAGACTGAAACCCTCATGGGAGCCACCTTCATCAATTTCGGATTCAACACGATGTCAGGCTCCATTCGCTCCAACGGCGTGATACTTCGCAGCTCCATGACCCAGAACGGTTTCTCCTATACAAGCGACAGCAACACGAGCGACGAGTATCTGGTCAACGGCGTTCACTCCCGCGGTTGTGGCTATGTACGCTATGCCGACCGTCACAAACAAGCGTTTAACTACGTCGACATGGTGAAGAAGAAAGCCGAGGAGAACTATGGTATCTCGCTGGAGAAGGAGGATATCTACAGCGGAGAATATAAGGACATCGTGCAGAAGTGCGTGGAAGACCTCATCGTCGACGAGGAGGCTCTGGAGCTTGCCTTCGAGGGTACCCGTTTCTTCGACCTCATGCGTGTGGCTCATCGTCGTGGCGAGCCCAGTTATCTGGCCGACAGGCTGGCAAAGCGCAACAGTGCGCTGAAGTCCAAGCTGGCCGACGAGAAGAACTGGTACTTCCCCTTGCCAGCCTACTAAGTACACTATCTTTCACATATAAAGCCTCGAAGTCTGTTTGACCTCGAGGCTTTCTTTTTTTTATCGACAAAATCGTTTCGCTTGTCGATTTGTCTATCAATTTCCTCTTTTTGCCTGCATTTTGTCAAGCAAAAAGTCGTAACTTTGTGTCGGAATCATTCCAAAACAGGTAAAAAGATGAAGAAGTTTCTTACACTAACCTTCATGCTTCTGACGTTTGTTGCAAGCATGATTGCCAGTACACGCTATTACGGCGATCTCAATGGCGACGGAGAAGTAACCATCCACGACGCAACTGCCCTCATACGCATCCTGCTGGGCGGAAGCGACAACTCCAACGGAGCATCCGACCTCGATCACAACGGTTCGGTGTCGCTCACCGACCTCTCTCAGGTCGTAGACATCATTCTGGGTGTCCGCGACAAGGAGGCTATGGCCGACGTGGACACCATCTACATCACCTATGCCGACGGAACGGCCGCTTACCAAATACCTTCCGCCTGGGCTGATTCCGTGACGATAAGTATCAGCGGAGGTGACGTTACGCTCACCAACACCTGCACCACCGCCGAGTACATCACCTGCCTAAGCGGCACGTGCTCCGACGGTTCGTTCACCTACACGGGAAGTTACAAGACCACCCTCGTGCTCAACGGGCTCAGCCTCACCAACAGCGACGGCGCAGCCATCGACATCCAGTGCGGCAAGCGCATTGCCTTGGAACTGGCCGACGGCACCACGAACACGCTGACCGACGGAAGCGGCAGCCAGAAGGCCGCCCTCAACTGTCAGGGACACCTGGAGGTGAGCAAGGGAGGAAGCCTGACCGTGACCGGAAACACCAAGCACGCCATCCGCAGCAAAGAATACATCCTGCTGAAAAAGACGCTGGGCAGCATCACCGTCGACGGCTCGGCCAACGATGGCATCCACTGTGGCCAGTACTTCCAGATGAACGGCGGCGAGGTCACCGTCACGGGTGTGACGGGCGATGCCATACAGGCCGAGATGGAACTTGACGGGACCGAGGACGACGGAAAGATAATCATCAAGGGCGGAACCCTTAGCCTGCAAGTGGACAACACCAGCACCGCCGCCCTCAAGTGCGACTCCACCCTGCACGTCACCGGCGGCGACATCACCATCACCACCACGGGCAACTCCGATAAGGCTATGAAGTCGGACTACAACATCGAGATCGACGGTGGCGACATCACCATCACCCAGTCGGGCACCTATACGGTGGATGCCGTGGTGGACAGCAACGGCAACACCACCTACGACCCCAGCTACGTGACTGCACTCAAGGCCGACAGTGCCATCGTCATAACTGATGGTACACTCACCGTCACCAACACGGCCGACGGAGGCAAGGGCCTGAGTGCCGACGGAAACATACGCGTCGAGGGCGGCACCGTGACCGTCAACGCCTACGGAACAGGCGGCGTGCTCGACACGTCGGGAGCCAACGTCGTGGAAAGCGGTGAGACCAGCACCAGCAGTTATAAGGTCTACATTTCCCTACCCTCCACTGCTACCAGTTCCAACAGCGGAGGCGGAGGCTTCAATCCGGGCGGCAGCAGCTCTACCACCCTTTCGTGGTCGAACGTCCAACTCTGGACCAGCAGCGGCACCCTCGTAGCCACGCTCAGTGAGCAGGTGAGCATTGCCGGCACAGACGGCACAACCAGCACCTTCTTCCTCTACGACTTCGGCACCGCCACCAGCGGCAGCTACTACTTCACTGCATCGTATAGTGCCAGCACTACGAGCGGAGGCGGATGGGGCGGCTCGTCGACGACGACCACTACGGGCACCTACACCAGTGACGCTCTGACACTCAGCCTCACAGGCGAAGATGTATTCTACGCCGTGACGGCTACCAGCTCCAGCAGCGGAGGCATGGGAGGCCCCGGACAACAGCAGAGCGTCACCCTCAGCTTCAGCATCAGCAACGTGACCTCCACCTACAGCGGAGGCAGCGTAGCCGCCGACGAGGGCGACACCTACAGCGCAGCCTGTCTGAAGAGCGATGCCAACATCATACTCTCGGGCGGAACACTGGGCCTGGCCCACAGCGGAACCATCAGCAAAGGCATCAAGGTCGACGGCACCGTCACCCTCTCCGGTACCACAGTAACCGATACAGCCAGCGGCAGCTACATGATAGTGGGCAGCGACCCGTCGTACTGCACCGCCGTGAAGTGCGGAGCCTTCGAAGGGACGGGTGGAAGCCTCACGGTGGAAGCCATCGGTGCAGCAAGCCGTGGCGTGAGCAGCGACGGCACACTCACCATCTCGGGTGGAACCTACTCCATCGCACTCAAGGGCGACGGTGCGCTCTATAACAACGATAGCGAGGGTGTAGGCAGCAGAGGCCTGAAGAGCGACGGCAACATGCAACTGCTGGCCGGAACCATCGAGATTAACAGCTCCGCCATAGGCGGCAAGGGCATCAAGGTGGGCAACAGCACCACTGCCTCTACGCTGACTATCGGTACGAGCGGTGCCAGCAACGACATGCTCTCGCTCGACGTGAACACCACGGGACAATACATCAGCACCGAATCCAGCAGCAGCGGTGGCATGGGTGGCGGTGGCATGAACGAAGGCTTCATCGGCAGTGCCAAAGCCATAAAGGTGATGGGAGCTATCACCGTGAACAGCGGAAACATACACCTGAGCACCAAGAGCGACGGTGCCGAGGGGCTGGAAAGCAAGAGCACCATCACCTTCAACGGAGGAGTCTTCGAGAGTGACACCTACGACGATGCCATCAATGCAGCCTCCACCATCACCTTCAACGACGGTTACGTCTGGGGCCACGCCTCGGATAACGATGCCATCGATTCGAACGACGGCACCACGGGCATCGTGGTCAACGGCGGCGTAGTCATCGGCACCTCTACCTCCGACCCAGAGGAAGCCTTCGACTGCGACGATGCGGCCTTCGTTCTCAACGGTGGCGTGCTCATCGGTGTCGGCGGCGCGCAAGGCGGCGGTGGCGGAGGCTTTGGAGGCTTTGGAGGCTCCACCTCTACGGCGGGCGCACCCACCAGTGAGGTGGAGCTTACGCTCGACACCAGTGCCTCACAGCCTTATGCCATGGTGTCGAGCGTAAGCCCCACCTCGGGCAAATACATCTGTCTGAAGAACAGCAGCGGTACGGTGCTCTGCTCCTACAAGATGCCGCAGTCGCTCTCAAGCGTCAACATCCTGGTTAGCCACCCAAGTCTTACGAGCGGCACCTCGGCCACGGTGGTTTACAATGCCGACTCCGTGTCAGGCACGACGAGCAGCGTATGGGATGGAGCCTACAGCACAGGCGGCACCGTAAGCGGCGGAACATCCACCAGCGTATCGCCCTCCAACTGAGGCAACAGACCGAGTCTTTCATCTCTATATTTAAGCGAGGCCCCCTCTCCCTGTGGAAAGGGGCCTCGCCATCTTATGCCGGGGCCAGAGCGTCCAGAGGTTAGTGCCGGAGCGTTCGGACGCTAAAGGCGAAGCCTCCAAAGGCTGAGACGGAAGTCAAAGGAATAGGAAGATGGCTGGCACGTGGCTCAGGTCGGGCAGCGAACGCTGTCGCCATTCCTGCACGCTGTAGGTACGAATCCATTCGTCCTTCGTGGTGATGCCCGCCGCCACGCACAGACGGGTCTGGGGACGGAGGTTGGAGAGCAAGGCATCAAAGAGCTTTCGGTTGCGGTACGGGGTCTCGATGAAGAGTTGGGTCTGCCGTTCCTTCTGCGCCCGCTGTTCCAAGAGTTTCAGCCGTCGGGCACGTTCGCCCTCGTCGATGGGCAGGTAGCCGTTGAAGGCAAAGCTTTGGCCGTTGAGTCCGCTGGCCATCACCGCCAGTATCATGCTCGAAGGGCCAACTAAGGGCACAACCCTGTACCCCCGTCGCTGAGCCAGGGACACCAGTTCGGCCCCAGGGTCGGCAACGGCAGGACAGCCAGCCTCGCTGATGACTCCCACGGGCAACCCCTGTTCTATCGGCTTGAGGTAAGCAGGAAAGAGATTCTTGTCGGCATGTTGCCCCATCTCATAGAACGTGGAATCATCAATAGGGAACTCACGGTCCACCTTACGCAGGAAACGGCGCGCCGTGCGCACCTCCTCGACGACAAAATGACGTATCCCGCGTACGATTTCCACATTGTACGAGGGAAGCACCTGTTCTATCGGCGTGTCACCGAGGGTGCATGGGATGAGGTAGAGAGCAGCATCTAAATTCATTGTCAGTCGTCCATTATCAATTGAGAAAAAGTCTTCTTTTTCTTTATGTAGTATTGCCAGAGGATGCTTCCTGCGCTTTCGGCCAGAGGATCGCACACGGCCAGACGAAGGTTTTCCTGTCGGTCGGCCACGAAGTCGGGACGCATCCGCCGGAAGGCCGAACGCCCCTGCCACACGGCACGGAACGACCCCCACTGACCCGTAAGGAGAAACTGCACGGAAGCCAAGGCATCGAGCCAGAAACGACGACGCATCACCGGACGAAGGCGATGCTCGGGAAGGTTCTTGTAGAGGAGAAGCAGGTTGTTGCGAAAGTTGAGGAACGTCTTGCGCGGGTTGCCCTGCGGCAAGGTCCCACCGCCAAGGTGGTAGGCAACGCTCTGTGGCACGCACACCACGCCACGCCCCCGGCTGCGCAGACGCCAGCAGAGGTCTATCTCCTCCTGATGGGCAAAGAAGCGGCCGTCCAGTCCACCCGCCTGCCAATAGTCGCGACTGCGAATAAGCAAGGCGGCTCCCGTGGCCCAGAGCACGGGTACGATGTCGTCGTACTGCCCGAGGTCCTTCTCCACCGTGGAGAAGACACGGCCACGGCAGTAGGGATAGCCCAACTGGTCGACATAGCCCCCACAGGCCCCGGCATACTCGAAGTTGTCGGGCTGCCACTGGCAGAGAAGCTTGGGCTGACAGGCTGCCACTTCGGGGTGAGCGTCCATGTAGGCAAGCATGGGCCGGAGCCAGCCCTCATGCACCTCGACATCGCTGTTCAGCAACAGGTAGTAGTCCGACTCCACCTGACGGAGCGCACGGTTGTAGCCCTCGGCAAAGCCGTAGTTGCGGTCGAGCGTGAGGCAGCGCACCTCGGGCATCTCCCGTTCGAGCCACGCCAGCGAGTCGTCGGTGGAACCGTTGTCCGCCACGATAACCTCTGCTTCGGGGCTATGGCTGACCACGCCAGGCAGGAAGCGACGCATCATGTCCGCCCCGTTCCAGTTCAGTATGACTATTGCCAACCTCCCCCCCTGCCCCTCTCCCAAGGAGAGGGAAGAATTCTCCTCTCTTATATTATTCATATCCTTGTATTTGGCCTATCAATGCTGTTCCATCCTCGTTCCATCCCGTAAGCCGCACCTCTACTATGGTGTTATCGATGGGCTTCTCCCCTCCTTGGGAGGGGACGGAGGAGGTCTCCACCCTGATATAGTTGTCGGTGAAACCGCTCACGATGCCGTGCCTGCGACTGTGCTCCAGCAGTACGGGCCTGACGGTATCTATATACTTATTATAGAACGCGCGCGTATGCGCGTCGCTCACCCGCAGCACCTGCTGACTGCGCTCGTGCTTCTGCTCGGGGCTGACCATGTGGGGAATCTTCAGAGCCATGGTGCCCGGACGTTCGCTGTAGCTGAACACATGGTACTGGCTCACGGGCATGCGGTCCATGAAGGAAAGGGCCTCGCGAAAGAGCTCATCCGTCTCGCCCCTCGTGCCCACGATGACATCCACCCCGATGAAGGCATCGGGCATCAGTTCCCTGACACGTTGCAGCTTCGTGGCAAAGAAATCCGTATCGTAGCGGCGGTGCATCAGTCGCAACACTTCGTCCGACCCGCTCTGCAGGGGGATGTGGAAGTGTGGCATGAAGGCACGGCTCTGGGCACAGAACCGTAACACCTCGTCGGTGAGCAGATTGGGTTCGATGCTGCTTATACGGTAACGTTCAATGCCCTCCACGGTGTCCAGGGCACGAATCAGGTCGAGAAACGTCTCGCCCGTCGACTTTCCAAAGTCGCCGATGTTCACACCCGTGAGCACTATCTCACGTCCTCCCTTGCGAGCCACCTCGCGCGCCTGCTCCACCAGGGAGGAAACGCTGCCGTTGCGACTGCGCCCGCGGGCAAAGGGAATGGTGCAATAGGTACAGTAATAGTCACAGCCGTCCTGCACCTTCAGGAAGTAGCGCGTGCGTTCGCCGCACGAACAAGAGGGAACGAAGGAACGTATCTCGGCCGTGCGCACGGTGTGCCGCTCGTGGGCCCTGGCCCTGCGCTCATCTTCCGCCATGGCCATGCGCTCAGCCACGTACTCCAGTATCTGTCCCTTCTGTTCGGCACCCAGCACGAGGTCCACACCCTCAATGTCCGCCACCACTTCGGGACGCAGTTGGGCATAGCAGCCCGTGACCACGACCAAGGCACCGGGATGGTGCTTCACCAAGCGGTGGATGGCCTGACGACACTTGGCATCTGCCACCTCCGTCACGCTGCACGTATTCACGATACAGATGTCCGCCCGCTCCCCCTCACCGGCGGTCGAAACCCCAGCCTCCTTCAGCCGTTCGCCTACGGCAGAAGTCTCGGCAAAGTTCAACTTACATCCCAAGGTGAAATAGGCGGCCTTCTTCCCGGCCAAACAAGACATTGCATTCATGATTACAAAGGTACGACGATTAATCCAAAATACAAAATAAAAGAGCCATCAGAGCAATAATTCGACACTACTCATTTTCAACAAGTTAAAGAAAGGAACTAAAAAAAGATGAAAAAAAACGAAAAAAAGTTGGCCCAAAGTGATACAACGTATGGAAAAAGTGCGTACCTTTGCAACGTTTTAGAGCAATTGATTGTTTTACAGATTTAAAAAACTAAAAAAATGAAGAAGTTAGCATTTTTGTTCGTAGCTGTTGCAGCTATCTCTTTCGCATCTTGCGGTAACGGTACTCAGGCAACTGAGGAGGTTAACGACACCGTTGACACCACCGTTGTTGATAGCGCTGACACTGTAGCTGCTGATAGCGTTGTTGCTGACAGCGTAGCTGAGTAATAGCGAACAAAGCAAATGATTAAGAGGGTGTGTCAAAATAGGCACATCCTCGTTTTCTGTTTTTTCATGTTGGCACAGGAGTCTATGCAGCCCTTTTTATGATTTGTGCGTTGCATGTTCGTTCTAAGCCCCAAATTGGCTTATATGATGACGTATAAGGCACAAAAAATCCTTCAACAGAGAGCCTATTCCCCTGTTTTCTGACTTTCGCTGCCATTTTCTTGATGTTGAAGGCAATGGCGAAGAAGGCAAAGTCCATCGTGACCTTGTCCTTTCCGAAGTGGCGGAAGCGCTTGTACTGCATGTTGTATTTCATCTGTCCGAAGACGGCCTCTGGTTCTATCGGACGTTTGGAGCGATGTTCCAGTCCTTTCTCTGAGGTCAGCCGCTCCCGGGCTTTCCGTTTGTATTCCATGAGCTGGTGGTTGACCTCTATCTCCCTGTCTCCCGTCTTTCGCCTGTAGCATCCCCATCGGAGCGGGCATCCCTCACACCTCTGCGCCCTGTAGATGGCATTCACAGTCCGGTATCCCCTCTCTGTCTTGTTGTGTCTGGTGCCGACTCTTGCCATGTGCTGTCCCATCGGGCAGACGAAGTAGTCCTCGTCAGGATTGTAGTACAGGTTCTCTATGCGGAAGATGTCTTTCCTCCATGCCCGCTTCTGCTCTTTGTGGAAGTAGTTGTACTTGACGTATGCCTCCATGTCGTGACTCTCCATGAACGAGTAGTTCTCCTCGCTGCCGTAGCCCGAGTCTGCGCACACCTCCCCGGCATATCGGTCATATCGGTTGGAGAAGGAAGCAAGGAAGGGAATCATCGTCCCTGTGTCGTTGGGATTGTGGAAGAGGGCGAAGTCGGTGATGAACTGGTTTTCGGTGCCGATTTGCAGGTTATAGCCCGGCTTGGTCTGCCCGTTGTTCATTGCATCCTCCTTCA
>ERZ842401.951-NODE-951-length-42942-cov-6.158323_pt1 | contig 42942 bp, 36 predicted proteins | sample MGYA00521270_ERZ842401 | MGnify/ENA primary metagenome ERZ842401 (study PRJEB31892, sample SAMEA3878208) | bioreactor metagenome | biome: Moose rumen | place: Sweden | collected 2011-10 | study: EMG produced TPA metagenomics assembly of the PRJEB12797 data set... | reverse complement strand
AAAGCCTCGTTGTGGTCGTGATAGATGCCTGCGCCCATGCCTGCCCCCTTGGCAGCGCCCACGGAGCCGTCGGTCTCATACAGCTCAATGGTGGCCCCGCTGACCCCGGCAAGCGTGTCGCGGAAAAGCGGTGAAAGGAACATGTTGGCCTTGCCGGCATGAATCTTCTTGATGTCCATGCCCATCTGCTGCATAATCTCCATACCATAGCAGAAAGAGAAGACGATGCCTTCCTGGGCGGCACGAACTAGATGGGGACGGGCGTGCTTGTTGAAGTTCAGGCCATGGATGGAGCAGCCAAGTTCCTTATTCTGGAGCACTCGCTCGGCACCATTGCCGAAAGGCATGATACAGATGCCATCGCTACCGATGGGAGCTTGGGCGGCCAGGTCGTTCATCTCGGCATAACCCATGTCAAAAGTGACATTACGGTGCATCCAGGCGTTGAGGATGCCCGTGCCGTTGATGCAGAGGAGGACGCCCAGACGCGTGGCCCCTTCAGAGGGAGCATGGTTCACGTGGGCAAAGGTATTCACGCGCGACTTCGGGTCGTAGTTCACCTCACCCAGCACGCCATAGACCACGCCACTGGTGCCGGCTGTGGCTGCAATCTCGCCCGGTTCGAACACATTGAGCGAGAGGGCATTGTTGGGCTGGTCGCCACCACGATAGGTGATGGGCGTTCCGGCCTTCAGTCCCAGCTCCTGAGCGGCAGCCTCACAGACGGCACTCTGCTCGGAGAAAGTAGGAACGATGTCGGGGATGAAAGAGGCGGGAATGCCATAATAGTCGAGCAAAAACTGAGCCACACGGTTCTCCTTGAAGTCCCAGAACATGCCCTCACTGAGTCCGCTCACGGTGGTATTGGCCACGCCGCTGAGGCGCAGAGCCAAGTAGTCGCCCGGAAGCATTATCTTATATATATTATTGTAAATCTCAGGTTCGTTCTCCTTCACCCACGCCAACTTAGCAGCGGTAAAGTTACCCGGCGAATTGAGCAAATGGCTTAAGCACTGACCGGCGCCCAACTCGTTAAAAGCACGCTCACCATAAGGAACGGCGCGCGAGTCGCACCAAATAATAGCAGGACGAAGCGGTTTCAGGTCCTTTCCGACACACACCAGACCGTGCATCTGATAAGAGATGCCGATGGCGACAATCTCCTCGCCCTTCACATGGCCCTCTGCCATAATCTTTTGTAACGCTTGCTTGGCATACTGCCACCACGAGTCGGGTTCCTGCTCAGCCCATCCGGCCTTCACGGCTTTGATGGGAGCTTCTTTTTCCGGAAAGAAAGCCGTGGAAACACACTTGCCGCTGTCGGCATTGACCAATGATGCCTTCACAGACGAACTGCCGACATCAAATCCTAACAAATATCTTGCTAACATAATCGTGAATTGGGGTTTTACAATACATCAATTAATACGTTTACAACGCAAAATTCCCTATTTTTTTTGTAATATCCAAGGAAAATGGTAAAAAAAAGTTTTTTTTTACTTTATTTTGTGCTCAATTAAAATATTTTTCATACCTTTGCACATTATAATGGATTTACTAGTAATCAAAACAACATTCATATATGAAGAAAAAGATTCTGATACTTGACGACAAAGAGACCATCGCAAAGGTGCTCTCCATCTATTTGATGAGCGACTATGAGGTACAATGGTTGCCCGACGGACTGCAAGGCGTAAAATGGCTGCAGGCAGGCAACACTCCCGACCTGATTATCTCGGACATCCGTATGCCGGGCATGCGCGGCGACGACTTTCTGGAGTGGATTAAGCAAAACGAGTTGTTCCGCCATATCCCTGTCATCATGCTGTCGAGCGAGGACTCCACCAGCGAGCGCATCCGCCTGTTGGAGATTGGGGCAGAGGACTACATCGTGAAACCCTTCAACCCGATGGAACTCAAGATCCGAGTAAAGAAAATCTTGCCAAACTAAGTCTGATTCAAGCTAAAACCTTCAACCTATGATAGGTGTTGTTTATTTAGGGAACAATCCACAGACAGAAGAACGCCTGAAATATTTGCCCGGCAGACAGGTCAAATTCACCAAGACCTACATGGAAGCCGCAGATGCATGTAAGTCACATGCCCGAAACGAGCATTTCATCGTTTTCTACGAGAAAAATGTCCGAACGGAAGATGTTACTGCCATCACCTACCTGCGCAAGCACTGCGAAGGGCTGTATATCATCTTGATTACCGACCAGCTGACCAGCGAGGAAAGAGAACTTTATCAAGGCTGCGGCATCAACGACACGCTAGACCCCAAAGCCACGGTGACGGAACTGAATAAAAAACTACAGTTCATTTGCGACAGGGAGAGCATCTTATTCGACACGCAAGTATCAAAGAAGCGGATTCTTCGTTTCCAGATTCCCCTTTGGAAGCGTCTTTTCGACATAGTCTGCTCTTCTATTGGCATTATTGTTCTTTCGCCAATACTTATCATCACGGCAATCGCAATCAAGCTGGAGAGCAAAGGTCCCGTATTGTTCAAGTCAAAACGCGTAGGAACGAACTACAAAATTTTCGACTTCTTGAAATTCCGGTCTATGTATACCGATGCGGAAGACCGTTTGAAAGAACTTAGCAAGTCGAACAACCAATACGCTGAACACAAGCAGGAAGAGAGCCAGAGCACTACGGTGACGGCACCCCTTGGCGACGAGGCGGAACAGATGATGCTCGACATGGGGATGGAATCTGACCTGCTTATCAGTGACGACGAGACCATGCTCGTCGGCGATGACTACGTAATGGCAGAAAGCGACTTCAACAAACAAAAGGAAGAAGAAAACAACAATGCCTTTGTGAAGATAGAAAACGACCCACGCGTGACCAAGGTGGGCCGCTTCATCCGCAAATACAGCATTGATGAGCTACCACAGCTCTTTAATATTCTACGAGGTGATATGTCTGTGGTAGGAAACCGCCCTCTCCCCTTGTACGAAGCAGAGAAGCTGACTGCCGACAGCAGTATCGACCGTTTCATGGCTCCTGCAGGTCTGACAGGCCTCTGGCAGGTGGAAGAGCGTGGAAAAGGCGGAAACATGTCCGCAGAAGAACGTAAGCAACTTGACATCACTTATGGCCAGACGTACAACTTCGCCCTTGATATGAAAATCATCTTCCGTACCATCTTTGCCTTTGTGCAGAAAGAAAATGTATAGCCAGAAACCTAGACCAAAGTCTGTATGAAAGTAACAATTCAAAAAATAGCATTCACCACAGCACTGACAGCCTTTGCCGTTGGAAGCTATGCTCAAACAACCGCAGATGACAGCGGTATCAGTGCAGGATTCTTTGACTCCAGCGTTGAAAAAGATCTCTATTTCTCAACCTTTAAGCTTCCCCCATTAGCGGTGCTGTTTGAGAACGCGAAATCAAATCCCGACATTCTCAGTTTGGCCAAAGCGCAGGAGATTGCACAGGCAGAAGTGGCAAAAGAGAAGAGGAAAATATTCTCTCATTTCTCTGGCCACGGCAGCTATACATACGGCCGCACAGACATGTGGAGCAATGGTTCTGACACCTACACCCCACTTCTTATGCAGTACCAAGGAGGCGAGCAGAGCTATTGGAACGTAGGTGTAAACTTCAGCATCAATTTAGAGGACATTCTGGACCTCGGACCGTCTATCAGGCGCAAACGTCTACAAGTTGAGCAGGCGCAAATTTCGAAGGACAAGGCTTACGACCAGCTGAAACTACAAATCGCAACGCTCTACGTGCGAATCACCAACAATCTTACGGCCTTGAAGACTGCCGGTGAGAATGCAGCCATCTATCAGGGAGCCAGCGCACTTAACGAGCGTCAATTCCATCATGGTAATTTCGACATTGAGGATTATGCTTGGACTGGGCAACGAGGCCAAGGGGCAGTTAGCACTTATCAAGGATTGCTGACACAGATTACCATTGATATCATAACTCTCGAAATTCTTACTCATACGCCCATCATCACAAATACGACGACAGAAATAACGCTTGATGAAGACGTTATCAAGTCACAGAAGCAGATTAACAAAGAGAACAAGGAAGTGGAGAAGCGCATCAAGCAATCTGCAGAAGAGCAGATGAAACTTGAAGAGCAAGAGAGGAAGAAAGCTGATCAAGAAGCAAAGCAGGCTGAGAAGGAAGCCAAGAAAGCAAGCAAGGACAACAAATAATAACAAAAATCATTATGGATATTTTTAGATATATTGTCAGGTTTTTGTACAAGATACGCTGGTATCTTGTCATACTGCCCCTTATTGCACTTATCATCGCGTGGTTTCTAACACGCAATTTGGAACGCACTTATGATGCAAAAACTACCATCTACACTGGTATGATTACGGGCTACAGTATCGAAGGGGCTGGAGCCGGAGGAGGAAATGGACAGGCAAACATTACCAACCTCATGCTCATTATCCAGACAGATAACACCTTGCATGAAGTAGCACTCCGCCTATTTGCCCGTTGCATGCTTTATGGCAACCCCAACAAAGACAACAATTACATTTTAGCAGAGCATTTTCGACAATTAGCAGCTGGAGTCCCTGCAGATGTTAAAGCACTGATTCAAAATAGTGAAGATGAATCATACGGTCGTTTGAAAGCATACGAAAAGCCTTCCCAAGACAACTATCTTTACAATCTTTTGAACAATCACCCTTATTTTAGTGCCAGTAGTATCGGTGGCAGACTGAAAGTTATGCGTTTATCAAATAGTGATATAATAGACATAACATATTCTGCGAACGATCCTGGCATTTGCTACAACACATTAGACATTCTCAACAAAGTATTTGCCCATCAATACCAAGGTTTACGCTATGGTGAAACACTTAACGTCATCAAGTTCTTTGAACGCGAAGTGGCAAAACTCAGCAAAGTGCTCAACGCAGCCGAGAATGACTTAATCAAATACAATGTCAGACATCGTATCATCAACTATGGAGAGCAGACAAAACAGCTCACCATTTTGGAGATGAACCAGCAGTCCACCGAAAATGATTTAAGGAAGAGGCAAGCCACCACGGAGGCACTCATCAATTATTACAAGCGACAACTGGGTAACAGACAGAAAATCATTGAATCGAACGAACATTTTACGGCCCTGGTACGTGATATTTCCCGGCTTCAGTCCCGGATTGCTAATCTAAAACTCATGAACAGTGAGAATAGCGGGAACAATTCCGAAGCACAATTAGAACTGGCTAAAGCTGAGCGAGAACTGGCAGCGGCAACGGCAGAAGTCAAGCAATATACCGCAATGATTGAAGCCGAGACATACAATACAGATACTGGCGTCAAGGCAACCGACCTTATTGGCAGGTGGCTTGATCAGGTTGTCCTTCTTGAGCAGACAAAAGCAGAGCTAGGCGTTTGGGAACTTATGCGAAACAGAATTGATGACCAATATAAGTTCTACTCTCCTCTTGGTGCCACTATTGATCGCAAAGCACGTCATATCGGTTTCATAGAAGGAAACTATATGGAGATGCTACGGGCTCTAAATGCTGCACGTTTGCGCCAACGCAATCTACAAATGTCCACGGCCTCTCTAAAGCAATTGAATCCACCAGTATTTCCACTGAATGCACAACCAACCAATCGCATGATGATTCTGTTGGGCGCATTTATACTTACATTCTTCTTCACTGCTCTTTACTTCTTTATCATTGAAATGCTCGACCGTACGTTGCGTGACCGTATGCGTTCTGAGCGAATCACGAAAGTTCCTGTGATGGGGTGCTATCCTCGTGAGAGCACCATGCGTTACCGCCGCTTTAATAAGACTATCAGCGACATGGCCCTGCGCCAGCTCAGCAAAGCCCTTCTCCCACATTTCAAACAAGGACAGCAGAATGTGCTTAACCTACTCTCTACTGACGCAGGAAATGGCAAGAGCCACTTGGCTGAGGAGTTAGAGAATTATTGGTTGAGTATTGGCTTACAAGTACGTCGTCTCACATACGATGAAGATTTCTTGGCAGACGACAGCCGTTTCGTACTGGCGAAAGACATAAAGGACATTTGTCCAGACATACTGCCCGACGAGATTGCCATTGTAGAATATCCCAACCTCGATGACAACTCGTTGTCACCCGCGCTACTTAACTCAGGCACTGTCAATCTGATGGTCACCCGTGCTAATCGCACATGGAAGGACATTGACCAGAAAGCCCTTAAGGAGCTTGAGGCACAATTAGATGAGGAACATAAGAACTCATTGTACATGTACCTCACAGAAGCTCAGCGTTATGCTGTGGAAGAGTTTGTGGGGCAGCTACCGCCTTACACGAAGTTCAACAATTTTGTTTATCGCATCTCACAGATGGGCATTACAGCTGTAGAAAACAATCGTGCAAAGTAGCACATCATGAGCAATACATCCTTCAGGACAACTGCTAACGAATTGGGAGGAGGACGAATAGCCATTCTCATCCTCCTCTTTGCATTGGCCTTGTATCAATTTTACAAAGCTGGCATTGGAGCTTTTGCTGTTATTTGTGCCTTACCCGTTTTGGTCATTGTAATAGTAGCTGCTTTCAGATATAGAATGCTGATGTTCTGGGTGTTGATTTTTGTCAACTATTTCGTTGCAATGTATTCCTTCCCATGGCCTTCTGGTGTTCCCGTTTCCCTCTACAATGAAGTTTTGGAAATATTATTGCTTCTACTTGCCGTTATAGATGTTAAAGAAGAAAATTTCAAATATGCAGCTAACACCATGATGTTTGCACTCATCATTTGGTGCACCTATCTATTCTTAGAACTATTCAATAATAGTTGTGGGATGATGTTGGATTTCTCAAACTGGTTCCCAGGAATAAGGCAACTTGCCTTTCAAATTGTTTATGCGCTATTGGTATTCTCTATCTATATTAATACCCCAAATCGACTACTAAAATATCTCGTAATTTGGGGAGGACTAGCACTTTTCTCTGTTTTCTGGATTTGGAAGCAAAAAAATTTGGGTTTTACTGCGGCAGAATCAGCTTTTTACCAAGGACGAGGAGGTAAAACACATATCCTACAAGGCGGGAGTCTTATTCGCTATATTTCAATATATACTGATGCTGCCGCTGCAGGAATCGGCATCGCTTCAACAGCTGTTGCTTTCATAATATTCGGATTAACCACAAAAATTAAAAGATACAAATACTTCTTTTTGGCAGTTGGCTTGGCCTGCTCATGGGGGTTTTTCCCAACGGGCACACGAACTGCAATTGCCTGTTTCCTTGCTGGTTTCATGGCATACGCCATACTTTCCAAATCAATAAAGATGACTATTTTCATTAGTATAGCAGGTATACTGGTGTTTTTCATCCTTGCTTTTACAAATATTGGAAGCAGCAACCAAATGATTCGGCGAATGAGATCTGCCTTTGATAAAGATGATGCCTCTGCTGCTACACGCGACATCAATCAAGAAGCGATGAAAAAATACATGCAGGATGCCCCTTTTGGCATTGGAGTTGGGGTAAAAAGCGGTGATTTGCCTAGCACGCACAAATTTTACGTACTTAGTATGACTCCCCCTGACTCTGAATATGTCAGTATTTGGGTACAAACGGGAACTGTAGGTCTCATCATTTTCTTATTAACAACAGCAATGATGTTCTTGGGGGCCAGCCGTATCATCATGTTTAAACTGACCAGTTTCTCTTTGCGAGGCATCGGAGCTGGCTTTGCTTGTGGCTTTGTCGCTATACAGCTAGGAGGCTATGGCAACCAGGTGCTGATGCAATTTCCCAATTGTTTAACATTTTACGGAGGCCTTAGTCTTGTCTACATACTTCCGTTAATCGAGAAGGAGTGGATAGAGCACGAGAACAAGCTGCTGGCTGCACAGACTGAGCGCGAAAGGATTAAGGCAGAGAAGAAGAAGGCTAGCCGTGTGTAAAGTTTCTATCATCACCATCAACTACAACGGGCTGAAGGATACTTGTGAGTTGCTTGACAGTATCCCTCAGGCGGGCGACATCGAAGTGGTGGTGGTAGACAATGCCTCGGTAAACGATGAAGCTTCGGCTATCTCAGAGCTTCATCCAGAGGCTGTTGTCATCCGTAGCGACAGGAACCTCGGCTTTGCAGGAGGCAACAACCTGGGCACGCGGGCTGCACACGGGAAATATCTCTTCTACGTAAACAACGACACCATACTCAAAGGAACCAACAAGGATAAGCAGCAAACCATCGACTCGCTCATCCATCGGCTCGAAACCTCCAAGGATATAGGCATCGTCTGTCCTAAGTTGCGCTTTGCATGGGGCAGCAATCCCATCCAGTTTGCCGGTTTCACCCCCCTCTCCCCCATTACTTTGCGCAACAAGACGATTGGTCTTGGAGAAGAAGACCACGGCCAGCACGACACACCTCACCCCACTCCCTACGCCCATGGGGCAGCCATGCTGGTGAAGCGTGAAGCCCTGGAGAAGGTTGGCCTGATGCCCGAATGTTATTTCCTCTACTATGAGGAACTCGACTGGTCGGAGATGTTCTGCCGCGCAGGATATAGCATTTGGTATGACCCTTGCCTCAGCGTCTACCACAAAGAAAGCCAGACCACGGGGCAGAGCAGTCCGCTCCGCACCTATTACATGACGCGTAACAGGTTGCTTTTCGCCAAGCGCAACATCAATGCTCCGAAACGCTACTTAACCTATTCATACCTCATCCTTATCGTCAATTTGCGCGACATTGCCAAATACATCTTCAAAAGGCAGTCCAATCTTGTCAAGGCTGCCCTGACCGGCATTTGCGATTTTCTCAAAGGGCGACAAGGCTACCACTCTTTCTGATATGCGGTACACCACTAAGCCCCAGAAGCGATGGTACTTGATAGCCGTCATCATCATCTCCATCCTTGCCATTGCAGCCCTCATTCTTTGCAATTATCGCAGGATTGCTGTTGAAGGGAAAGTCGTTGTCTGCATTCCTGTCTATGGGCAGAGCCTGGCATTAGGGGAAGAAGCGACCCGAATAACCGACATCAGCCATCTCGCCACAAACAACCAGGAGCGCATTGTCACTGAGAATTTGGATGACCTGTTCGGCTATTTCGACAACAACAGCTTCAAGCAATCGCTTAAAAAGATTCTCCATTACCAGAAGCGCTCGTTCGAGCTCTCTATCTATGGCATGGCCGAATCGCTCGTCGGCCTGCTGGATCCCGACACCGTTATCTGCACCTTCCCTGGCGGACAAGGCGCCACAGCACTGGCTAATTTGAGCAAGGGGGCACCCCCTTATCAACGTTTCCTATCGGACATCAAAAAATCTTACCGCCGCGCAAAAAAATCTGGCGCAGATTTTTTCGTGGGGGGCCTCTGTTTCATGCAGGGCGAGTCGGACATTGCCGATTACCCTGACACAGACTATCGACAGCTGCTGCTGAAGTTCCGCGACGACATCAATCACGACATCAAGGCCCTCACCCATCAGCAGACCGACATACCCATCATCTGCTATCAGGCTAATGCGCTGACAAGAGCTCCACAATTTAATCAATACAACTATTCCTGCCCAGAGACAAAAGTCCCGCAAACCTTCGTAGACCTGCTCCGAGAGGACACGTCGTTCTGGGCAAGCGGGCCGACCTACCCCTATTCCGTTGTCCGGGAAGTCGTGCATATTGATGGCGTCGGCCAGAAATGTATCGGCCACCTGGCAGCACTATCGGCCATAAGAATATTGAGACATCAGCCACGCATCCAAGGGCTTCTGCCTCTGTCCGTGCAACTATCTGACAGCAATGCCGTTGCCGTCCGCTTCAACGTCCCCTGTCCTCCGCTGGTACTTGACACCATTCAGGTACGCAAAGCCGACTGCTATGGCTTTCAGGTCATCACGCCCGACAACAAGAACATTGCCGAGAGCATTCTTGTCGACAGTCTCAGCGTTGCCGTCAAATGCACAGCATCACCTGTCGGCTGCCGGGTTCGCTATGCCGTCAACGGCGACTACATGAAGAGCGGCAACCTGCATGGTCCACGCGGGAACCTGCGCGACTCCCAAGGTGAAAAACTGCAAGTCAATATCCTGGGAAAAGCCCATCCGCTGCACAACTGGGCATACCAATTTGATGAATATATAGACAAAGAAAGCAAATAAAATCACTTTCATTTTGCTATTTAGAAGAAAATTCGTACTTTTGTGCCAAATTACTTAAAAAGGCCATGAACTTCTGGTGGATTCTATATATTATTGACGGGTTGCTGTTTGCCTTCGTTGCGCTCACAGTGCTCTATTTTCTTGTGTTCTCTATCGCTTCCCTGTTCAAGCACCAGAACGAAGTCAAGAAAGCCAAAATACAGAACCGCTTTATTGTGCTCATCCCGTCGTACAGGCAAGATGCCTCTATCCGCAAAACCGTCAACTCCATCCTCGGACAGACCTACCCCCAGCGCATGTTCGATGTGGTCGTCATCTCCGACCATCAGGAAGAGGTCACCAACATGCAGTTGGCGCAGCTACCCATCACGCTGCTCACCCCCGACTTTGACGAGAGTTCAAAGGCAAAATCATTGCAGTATGCCGTCTTCAATCTTCCCAAATTCAAGATTTACGACGCCGTCGTCATTCTGGACGCAGGCAACATCGTCAAGCCAGAATTCCTGGAGGAGGTGAACGACGCCTTTGCCACTTCGGGCACCAAAGCCCTGCAGACCCACCGCCTCTCTGCCAACCGCGATACGCCCATTGCCCGCCTGTCCTCCATCTTCGAGGAGATTAACAACGCCATATTCCGTCGCGGCCATCAAGCCCTGGGCATATCCTCATCGCTCAACGGCTCTGGCTCCGTCTTCGATTTCCAATGGTTCAAATCCAGCATCATGAAAATCGACGCTGCCCCTGGCGAGGACAAAGCATTAGAAGGCCTGCTGATGCGCGATAACATCTACGTAGACTACTACGAAGACATCTTCGTTTACGACGAGAAAGCACGCGACATCAGGACGTTCAACAATCAGCACAGCCGATGGATATACACCCAGATTCATGCTCTGGGCAACAACATCCGTTTCCTTCCCGTAGCAGTTCTCAACCGCCGCTACGACTTTATCGACAAAATCCTTCAATGGATGCTCATTCCACGTACCATCCTCATGGGCATCATAGCCATCATGAGCATCATACTGCCTTTCATCTACATGACACTTGTCATCAAGTGGTGGGTAGCCGGAGCGCTTGTTCTCCTGGCATTCTCTCTTGCCACACCCGACTATTTGGTCGACAAGAACTGGGATTTGGACTTTATACGCGCCCCACTTATAGGATTAGGCGGACTGCAAAATATATTCCGCTCAGGACGAAAAGAAGCCACGACGCGAGTGGACAATGCCAAGAAGTGGATGAAGACTCTGAAAAGAAAGCAACGACAGAACAAAAGATAAATGGGCGACTATATCCTAAACATCATCGACTGGCTACTATGGATTACCATGGCAGCATCCACGCTGTATATCCTGATTTTCGCCCTCGCCTCTCTGCTGCCCAGACGAAAATCCCAGCACGCCACGCCCGGCAGCTCACCTCGCTCTTCATTCCTGGTCCTCTTCCCTGCCTACCACGAAGATGCGGTCATCATCCATTCTGTAGAAACCTTCTTACAGCAGGACTATCCATCCCAACTTTACCAGGTGGCCGTTATCTCCGACCACATGCAGCCAGCCACCAACAAGCAACTGGCCGCCCTTCCCATCAGGCTCCTGACCCCTTCTTTTGAAAAGAGTTCCAAGGCCAAAGCCCTGCAACATGCCATTAATGAAGTGGAAAAGGCGGATTTGCGCTTCGACTATGTCGTTATACTCGACGCAGACAATGTGGTCAACAGCGATTTCCTGCCCCGGCTGAATAGCGTCTGCCAAGCGGGACATCAGGCCATCCAATGCCACCGCACCGCCAAGAACAGCAACAACGGCATTGCCGTGCTCGACGGCGTCAGCGAGGAAATCAACAACAGCCTCTTCCGCAAGGGGCACAGCCGCCTGGGACTGTCAGCCGGCCTCATCGGGTCAGGCATGTGTTTCTCCTACGACTGGTTCCGCCAGAACGTCAACGAACTCAACTCCGCCGTCGAAGACCGCGAACTCGAGGCACTTCTCCTGCGCCAAGGCGTTCACATCCACTATGCTGAAGACATCGACGTCTTTGACGAAAAAGTCAGTAGCAGCGACAATTTCCAGCGCCAACGCCAGCGCTGGATTACCGGCCAGATACAATCTTTATTCCTCATGCTGCCTCAGCTCCCAAAAGCCATGTTCCACGGCAACATCAACTATATCGACAAGACCATCCAGCAGGCTCTTATCCCCCGCTCACTGCTCCTATTGTTCACCCTGCCCATTGCCGTTCTCGCCACCATAGCCGCGCTCATCAGTTCTCACATCCCGTTCGTCACTCCTCTTCGCTGGTGGCTGCTGTTTGCTGCTCAATGTCTGGCCATCATCATTGCCATACCATCCCAGCTACGCCTTCGTGCCATTCACAATGCCCTACTTGTTCCCCGCCTTGCCGGGCTCATGGCCCGGAACCTGTTCCACGTAAACATCAAAAACAAAGAGTTCCTGCACACGGCACACGGCAACTAGCAGCCATAGCCCAAGCAGACAAAGTTATACGAATATACGCAAATGAAACATGAATACGCCGTGGGCAATGTAGGGGAAAAAGAAGAAAAAAGAAACCTATTCATTTGGTATATCATGAAGAAATGATTACCTTTGCAACAAGATACAGTCAAACGATGAAAGAGCGATACTATCCAGTAGGCATACAGACCTTCCATGAGATTATCAACGGAGGCTATGTGTATGTGGACAAGACGGACCTGATGTGGAAGATGCAGAATAAGAGAAAATTCATCTTTCTCTGTCGTCCGCGGCGGTTTGGTAAGTCGTTGTTATCCTCCACACTGCACTCTTTTTTTGCCGGCGAGAAAAGCCTGTTTATGGGACAGAAGGTGATGGAACTAGAAAAAGACTGGAACTGCTACCCCGTCATTCACCTGGACTTAAGCACCGCCAAGAACCAGCCGTCTCCCGATGCTCTTCGTACACGACTTCTCCTCATCCTCGACGAGTATGCAGAGCTGTATGGCCGAAAAGACGCGGAGGTGACCCCCGGCAGTCTGATTGAAGGCATCATCCGCCGTGCCCGAAAGATGAGCGGCAAACAGGTGGTAGTCATCATTGACGAGTATGACGCCCCCCTGCTTGATGCATTGTACAGAGAGGATATCCTCGACGAGATGCGCCAGGTGATGCAGGAATTTTACATCCCCCTGAAAGCCAACGAACAGCACATCAAGTTCTGTTTCATCACTGGCGTCACCAAGTTCTCGCAGCTGAGCATATTCTCCACCATCAATAATCTCACCAACATCAGCATGTGGCCTGAGTTCTCTGCTATCTGCGGTATTACTGAGCAAGAGTTGTCCACCGCTATGCACGAAGACATTGAACAGATGGCTATTTGCAACGGCATGTCTTATGAGGAAATGCACAGCAAACTGAAAGCCCAGTACGATGGCTACCGTTTCTCTGAACATTCGGAAGAAATCTACAATCCTTTCAGCCTACTGAATGCTTTTGACAGCAAAATCATCGGAACGTACTGGTTCGACAGCGGTACGCCCACCTTCCTGCTCCATCAGATGCAGCACTACGGAACCAACATCATGAATCTGGAGCGAATGAAAGTGCCTGCTATTGCTTTCGACAAACCCACCGAGGCCATGACCTCTGCCTTACCATTGCTGTACCAGTGCGGTTATCTGACCATCAAGGACTATGACCCAGAGACCCAAGAGTACGTGCTGGCCCTGCCTAATCAGGAAGTACGCACTGGCTACACGGAAGGGTTGCTGCCCTTATATACCGGCCTCAGTGCGCCCGACGTTCAGACGGGCTTTGCCGCCAGGTTCTGGAAGGCCCTGAAGAGTGGCGACATCGACTTGGCCATGCGCCACATGCAGGCATACTTGACCAGTATCCCCTACGTTGAGGGATTCAAAAAGAAACTTGCAGAGGCATCTGCCAAGGAAGGTTTCTACGAATACACGCTCTATCTCATCTTCTCCATGCTCAACGTCTACGTCCAAACGCAGGTGAAATGTGCCCGAGGGCGAGCCGACATGGTAATTTGGATGGCCGACGCCATTTATGTCTTCGAGATGAAGGTCTCTGAAACCGCCGAGGAAGCTTTGGCGCAAATCGAAGAGCGAGAATATGCCATTCCTTTCCAGACCGACAGCAGGCGAGTGGTGAAAGTCGGAGTGAAATTCAATCCAGACACCCGTGCACCGGAAAGCTGGATTCATGAAACGATACACTAAGCATTTGGCAAATTCGGAAGAAATAATTAACTTTACAATAAATTATTCAACTTTCTCAAGTTGAGAAGTTAAAGGACTTAAAGGAGCTTTGGAGGTACAAAGACCTTCTTGCCTACTCCATCACAAAGAATGTTAAATACTTGCTATTTTGCGTTTATTTGTTTACTTTTGTGAGGTAAAACGAACAAACCGACAGGAACGGACATGAAATACCCTATAGGCATACAGAACTTTGGCGAAGTGAAGCGCGACGGATACGTCTACGTCGACAAGACGGCACTGATGTACAAGATGGTATCGGAAGGGAAGTATTACTTTCTCTCCCGTCCCCGCCGCTTCGGCAAGTCACTGCTGCTGTCCACCCTGGAGGCCTACTTCGAGGGGCAGCGTGAGCTGTTCCAAGGACTGGCCGTGGAGCAGTTGGAGAAAGAATGGAAGAAGTATCCCATCCTGCACCTCGACCTGAACAGCCGTGAGTATAAGGACGAGTCATCATTGGAGGCGGAGTTGAACAGGCACTTGGAAGGCTGGGAGAAGGTTTATGGCGACGAGTATAAGGATAGGGCGGCTGAGGAGCGGTTCATACACGTCATCAACAACGTCTATGAGAAGGCCAAGTCGCGCGTGGTTATACTCGTCGATGAATACGACAAGCCCCTGCTGCAGACCATCGGCAACGAGCCTTTGCAACAGGCTTACCGCAGCAAGCTGAAAGCGTTCTACTCCGTGCTGAAGACATTGGACGCCAAGATCCGCTTTGCCTTCCTCACGGGCGTGACGAAATTTGGAAAGGTGAGTGTGTTCAGCGACCTCAACAACCTGACGGATCTCTCATTCGACCACCGCTATGCCGAGATTTGCGGCATCAGCGAGCAAGAGCTGCACGACAACTTCGACAACGAGGTACAACAGCTTGCCGAGGCCAACCTTCTGACGAAGGAGGCTTGCTATGAAAGATTACGCCGTGACTTCGACGGCTATCACTTCTCCATGGAGAGCGTGGGCATGTACAATCCCTTTAGTGTGTTGAATACCCTGAGCAGCCAGCGATTCCGTGACTACTGGTTCGAGACGGGAACCCCTTCATTTCTCGTCTACCAGCTGAAGAAAACTTGCTACCCACTGGAGAATATGACCACCGAGGAACTCTCCACTGACACCCTCAACAGCATTGACATCATGGATGAGAACCCGCTGCCCCTGCTTTACCAGAGCGGATACCTGACTTTGAAAAGCTACGACCCTGAGTTTGACTCCTATCTGCTGGGATTCCCCAACCGCGAGGTGGAGCAAGGATTCATCAAGTACCTGCTGCCATTCTATACGCCTAACACATTCGACAAGAATAGTTTTTCGATTGCCCTGTTTGTGAAGGACGTGCGCTCTGGCAATGCCGAGGGATTCATGCGCCGCCTACAAGACTTCTTCGCCAATGGTGACTATCAGGTGGTGGGCGACACGGAGAAGTATTTCCAGAACACGCTCTATGTATTCTTCCGACTGTTGGGCTTCTACGTGGACGTAGAGCGCCACACCGCGAATGGGCGAATAGACGTCCTGATGCAGACGCCCGACTACATCTATATCTTGGAGCTGAAAGTCAACCAGACGGCTGATGCCGCCCTACAGCAGATAGAAGAAAAGGGGTATGCCCTACCCTTCGTCAACGACCAGCGTCATCTGTTCAAGATGGGCGTCAACTTCTCTACGTACACCAAACTGATTGACGACTGGAAGATTGCGTAATGAGATGACAAGAACGCCTCTACGAATTAATTACGAATTAAAAGCCTATATTTATGCGACCATTACACATCATCATGCCGATGGCTGGCGAGGGCAGCAGATTTCTGAAGGAGGGCTGGACGACGCCTAAGCCACTGACAGAGCTGAAAGGCGTGCCGCTGTTCAAGAGGGCCATTGGAAGCGTGGCCATTCCTGGTGCTCCAATGAAATATAGCTTCATCGTGCGTAAGGAACACTTAGACCGCTATCATATTGATGAGCAGATTAAAGCCGTCATGCCAGAGGCCAACGTGTTCTTCGTAGAAAAGACGACACGCGGTGCTGTGGAGACCTGCCTCATTGCCGAGCCTGCCATTGATGCCGAGGATTCCATCGTGGTGATGGACTGCGACCTGGAGTTTCGCAGCCAGGGCTACACGCAGGGCATCAAGGATATACTCGAAAACCTGTCGAGGCAGTGGACGGCGGACTCATGGCCCGGAACCTGTTCCACGTAAACATCAAAAACAAAGAGTTCCTGCACACGGCACACGGTAGTACTAAGTAACAACACTTTCCTTGTCTGATAAACAAAATTAGAATCTATGAGACCAACAAGAGAGAGAATTGCATGGCTTGACATGGCTAAAGGATATGGTATCATTCTCGTGATAATAGGACATTTTGACCTTGAAGGAATTACTATTCCACTATATTCTTTTCACATGCCTCTATTCTTTTTTCTTGCAGGCTACACCTATAGTGTAAAGTCCCCTTTCTCTTATTTTGCATTTAATAAAGCAAGAAAATTGATTATACCATACTTTACTCTTTGCGTACCCATTATCTTTACCCATCTTATATTGATGGCAGAATTCTCTTTACAAGGATTCCTTAAAGAATCATGGTTGTTCGTCCTTCAGCAACGCTACACCGCACTATGGTTTCTGACCACTCTAATTATTCTCCATTTCGCCTTCTACCCTATCATACGTTATTGTAATCAACCTGCCAGATGTTTTTTTGCTTTTGCAATGAGTGGTTTAGGACTCTTCCTGTGGCGCCACCACATCACCCCTTTACCGTGGAATTGTGACGCAGCCATGGTTATTGCCCCATTCTTCTATGCCGGCTATTGTTTTCAGGAGCAGGTGTCCCTCAAAAGGTTTGCTGGAATTACTCATACATCATACTACTACCCACTCTTAATATCTCTCGGTCTTGCAACAATCGCCCTCTCCTATCTAAACTACGCGATGGCTGGAAATATGATTAATATTTCCGTTTCTTTTTTCAGAGAGGAGTGGCTTGCCTACATCACAGCAAGTCTTGGGATAGTTTTCATCCTTATTCTATCAGTCAAATTCACCCGCCCCGCCATTAGCTATATCGGGAGGAACTCACTTGTTATTTTTGCATGGCATCAAGACATCGTCATCCGCCCATTAATCCGTGTTTATACAAAGCTAAATATATATATAACAGAAAGTGACTTCACCTCTTTCCTGTTAAAATCTATATCCATTATTATTGTACTTATAATCATGATTGCCATTAATGAAATAATATGTCACACCAGACTAAAATTTATCATAGGAAGATAAATAAAAACCTGTTATAACCAAATTATTTGCCGAGTTCATGAGTAACCGCGTTCATAACAGCATTATGAATATCAAAGTAGGAATGGTCTTTTATGTACTATCCCTTCTGTTGGCCTTTTTCTCTCGTCGCGTATTCCTGACATGTTTAGGTGAGGAATTTATCGGGTTGACTGGCATGCTGTATAATATTATGAGCTATTTGAGTGTAGCAGAACTGGGTATCGGCACCAGTATTGTGGTTTTTCTATACAAGCCTTTGCAAGAAGACAACCATGAAAAGATTAATGAGGTGATGTCCATGCTGGCATTTCTCTATCGCTGCATTGGGTATGTTATTGGTAGCCTGGGACTAATTGTGAGTCTATTTTTCCCTTGGTGGTTTGGCAACCTCAATATGAGTCTTTTTCTAGTATACTTTGCTTTCTACTCCTTTCTTGGTTCTTCCATAATTGGCTACATCTTTAACTATCGCCAATTACTGGTTTCTGCCAACCAAAAACAATACCTTGTCAACGCCTACTTCCAGACTATTAACATTTTCCAAAGCATTATCCAAATTCTGTTGGCATACTATTATAAGAATTTATATTTATGGGTAATTGTCGGTTTTATTTTCACTATCATCGGTTGCTTAGTTTTTAACTACCGAATCCGCAAAATATACCCATGGTTAGAAATAGATTTAACCAAAGGACGAAAGAACTTAAAGAAATACCCTGAAGTACTCCGAAAAACAAAACAAATATTTTGGCAAAAAATCAAGAATCTTGTCCAATTCCGCAGTGATGAATTGTTGGTCGGCGCTTTTGTATCGGTTTCTACAGTAGCTCTATATGGTAACTATACCATTATCACCAGTAAACTCAATTACTTAGTAAACGTGCTGAGCGATGGTTTCAGTGCAGGTATTGGCAACTTACTTGCAGAAGGCAATAAGAAAAACACCATGAAAGTTTACTGGGAAATGACTGCTACGCGTTTCCTCATTCTAGGCATTATTTTCTTTCCGTTGCTGATGTACATCCAGCCATTCATTTCTTGTTGGCTAGGTTCTAAATATGTTCTAAGCGACCTCATTGTCTATCTGCTGATTTTCCAACTTTTTCTCTACTATCAAAATGCGACTGTTTACATTTTCATTGGTGCAAGCGGATTGTTCGGCGATGTGTGGACTGCCTGGGCTGAACTTGCGATTTACCTTGTAGTTACATTTCTTCTGGCACCTACTTATGGTATAGTAGGCATTTTGTTAGGCAAAATAGTAAGTGTTTTCTTCTTCAGTATATTCTGGAAGCCTTACTATCTTTTCTCTCGCTACTTCAAAGAGAGTGTATGGGTGTTTTGGCGAGGCATGATACCATATTATGTCATTTTTTTACTTTATTTTGCCATAGCTGTTTTTCTTAAAAACGAAATCATTTCCCCTAGATCTATCTCTTTCGGGAAACTGATATTTTATGCTGCAATAACAGGAATTCCCCATCTGTTGCTGTATTTCATATCACTATTCGTATTTACACGTGGCATGAAGTTTTTTGTCGTCCGAAAGCCACGATTATATAAAATCATGAATCATCTCTCATTTTCAAAACTAAAATTTGGCTAATAAAGTATTATTTATTATCTTTGCACGACAAACATTCCATGAAATCAACAACCATATACATTAGTAACTTATATGAATCCAAAAGTATCCATATTAATCCCCGTCTATAAGTCTGAAGAATACATTTCAAAATGCATACAGACCGTTTTCGACCAAACATATAATAATTTAGAGATAGTCATTGTCAACGATGCGACTCCTGACAATAGCATGAAGATTGTTGAAAAGCTATCCAAGAATCAATCAGAAAGGATAGCAATCAAGATTATCCATCATGAACATAATAAAGGTATTGCCTCTACTCGTAATGATCTTTTAAGCAATGCCACTGGTGACTATATTTTCTTTGTAGACAGCGACGATTACATTACCACTAACGCGGTAGAAAGTCTTGTCAACATAGCATGTAGGAAAAAAGCTGACATTGTTCGATGTAGTTATTTTGAATGTAAAGATGGTCAAGAAAAAATCATTCACCACCAGCCATTCTCCAGCAAAGATGATTTACTTCGGCAACATGTTTCTGCCTGGAATAGCATTGAAGCTTTATGGCAATTATTCATACGAAGAAGTATTATAGAGGAACACCACCTTACATTTGCGAAAGGCATTAATGGCCCTGAAGATTATTTAATGAGTTTCAAGTTGTTTTATTACTCCAATATCATTATAGAGAATCCCATCCCTGTCTATTATTATCGTAAAGACAACTCACAAAGTTTAACGAGCACCAATAAAACAGCGTTTTTGGACTCTATGTGTAAAGCTATGGATGCCACCATTCAATTTCTCAAAGACAACAGCTTGTTTGAAAACTATAAAGAAGAAGCACTCACACGTATGTTTCTCTGTAAACAAAGTTATTTGCTAAACAAAGATCTTCGCAACATTAGTGTTTATGCGAAAACTCACCCTGAATGTAATTCCTACTACAGAAAATTCAACTATAACAAGAAACAGGTTCTTCTCTTTAAATTTGCAGAAAAAAAACAATATTTTTTATTACGTGTTTTAGCCTATTTCCAGAAATGACTATTCCTCGACGCGTCCACGAGAACATTCCCATTAGTTCATGCCAACTGGAGCAATCTGGTTACGACCCTTTCATCGATTTTCTTAAGGGAATTTGCATCATGCTGGTAGTCTTAACGCACTGCATCCCCAGTTGGCTTAATGAAAGTACACTTTTTATCATCTGGGGAGCTCCAGCTGTCCCAGTTTTTCTCTTGCTACAGGTGTTCCATGCATATAAAAAAGGGACAAACAACGTTACCACAAATTACACAAAACTATGGAAACGAGTTATCAAACCCTTTATCATCATGGAGTTAGTGATTATATCTGTTTGCTTCATTACTAAGTGTGTCCTTCAGGACTACAATGCCAAAGAATTCCTCGAGGAGACGATTCTATGGGGAGGATTAGGGCCTGGATCATATTACCCATGGATATATATACAATTTGCCATTCTCATGCCATTCTTTGCTGCAATATTCCAGCACATAAGCGGAGCTTGGTTATGCATCGCATTTGTTGCTTTTGCGGAATTAATAGAGATTGCCTGTTCCATATACGATATTGGGCAAAGAACATACCGTTTGCTTGCACTGCGTTTTGTTCTTATTTTCTATCTAGGTTATTTACTTGCGACCAAACGAATTGTTATTAATACTTTCACTCTTTTTCTATCGTTTTTAAGCCTAGCAGCAACCTACGTCGTTTCGACGGGAAAGGATTTGGAGCCTTTTGTCTTTTCATTCCAGTACAAGAGTCATCACTGGTTTTGTTTTATATACATTGCCATTATCTATATAGCCGTCTTGCAATTTATATTCCATTTTGTCTCCGCTTACATGCCTACAATAAGGCGATATATAATTAAAGTAGGAAAATATTCCTATGAAGTTTTCCTATTTCAAATGTTCTATTTTGTGCTTATTCATGAACATGTCACCAAGCTATTGTTTTCCGTATCAGGACATTGGACCACATCTGAAGTTCTCGCTATGTTATTCGCATTGCCGACATGCGTACTATTTGTAATTACATACAAAGATTGGCATCTATCACACACTCTCAAAACATAATAAAGCATTACCCATTTAATACTACACACAATTACTGACATGAAAAAAATCGTCCTAATATTTCCTTATTTCGGAAAGTTACCCGTTCAGTACGGCATGTGGCGGGCCTCTGCAATAGAGAATCCCACTGTAGACTTTATGTTTTTTACTGATGCAGATGTAGAACCAGCCCCAAACATCATTGTTCACAAAATGAAGTTTGGTGATTTCAGGGAAATAGTACAATCAGCATTCGATTTCCCCATAGTACTTGACCGCCCCTATAAACTATGTGAATATAAACAAGCCTACGGATACATCCTGAAAGACTTCATTCGCGACTATGACTTCTGGGGATATGGTGATGTAGATTTGGTATATGGCGACATTCGCCATTTCTTAACGGACGACATTCTACAATCTTACTTGTTTTTTCTTGGCGAAGGCCATCTTTCTTTACTTCGAAACAATCAAGATGCGACCACCTATTTCATGAAAATAGAACCTGGATACCAAGATTATCACAATGCTTTCACGACAACAAATATAACATTCTTTGATGAATTCGGATACAAAGGATGCGGAGACAAATGGCGTGACTGTCGACCACAAGATTACTGGGACGAGCGCCCTTACGACAACATATCAAAACCGAAAAAAGCATACCACTTCAATAGTGTGGCTCCACGTAATTGGAGCAAAGTAGTATTTGAGCACAAAAAAGGTAAATTATTTATGATTCGAATTGGAGAAAATGGCAATGTTGAGCGAAGAGAATCACTATATGCCCATTTTCAGCATCGACAAAACATGAGAGACAAAGTAAAACATTACGAACATTTCCTTGTTACCCCCGATGTCATTATTGACTATCCTAAGCATCTTGAGAAATTGTGGCTAAAATACTACTGCCGAAGCAGAAATCTGACAACCAGATACTACCAATGGAAAGCAAGAATTCTTTGGCGACTGAGTAAAAAAAGACATACTTAGAACTTATCTAATTAACAGGTAATATCATACAATCACCAAAAACATAATCCCACTTTAGAGGTCTAAAATCTTCCCAGCCACCGCCATGATAAAATGTAAACTCGCCAAAATATGCACGGCCACTGATGTTATAAAGGTCTATTCTGACATGAAGGAAACCTTCAGAAAGAATTCGGGCTAGAATCAACATCTCATCAAGGTTCTCTGGGCGTGGAATTTCTCGTTCTTTATTTGAGGGGAACTTAATTTCACAATCAAGTAAATGCCAATCCAAGTCATAAATATTTCGCTGATGTAAAACAAAACGATTAAAGTCAACTTCAATAAACCTAGGTTCACCATTAAAACAAAAGAACTTGTAATCCTTTAGCTCCTCGCCGCTTTCATCAACCATAAACTGCTCGGCCAAGATACGCGGCCTCACGTCCTTATAGGCCCATTCTCTCGACCAACGCCAGAAGTCAAGTTTCAGTGCCTTCTCCAGTTTATCTCTGGCAGCAGCCATATCAAAATGCTCTTTATCGCTGCAAATGACTATGCCGCCGGAATCGTGTGTGCATTTCAGCACAAACTGGCTGGGAAGGTGCTCAAAGTCTATTTCATCGAAATGATTCCAAACGCCATAGCACGGAAAGACATACTGCTCTCCCACTCGCCTTGACACATAGTCCTTCACCGCATACTTGTCTACCAGTGTAGTATAAAGCGGATTACGATCATGAAGCTTCAGCCACTGAAGTTTCTCGGTGAAAGTCTTTGGGTTCTTCAGATCCAGTTTCCTGCCAAGCCTTGCCTTATAAGCCATTTTCAACCACAAAGCATCGGGCCACCATCTATATGTCGCATCCAAAAATCTCCAATAGCATGTAGAAGCAGCTTTACGTAGTGACTCCATTATCGATGATTATAAATTTTTGTATACTGCAAAATTAAGCATTTTCCCTTTCCCCGACAACTTATAGGAGAGAAAAAAGGCTTGCCATTAATTTTTTTTAATATTTCGTTTGCGTTTCTTACTTTTTTCGTGTATATTTGCAAGCTGAAACTTAATGCGAACTATTTGTCATGAAAATTGCATTCATTACCTCCGGACGGCTTCCTGTGCCTGCCACCAGCGGGGGCGCTGTCGAGACAAAACTTGACTACCTGATGGAATATAACTCCCGACTCCATCTGCACGACATCACCATGTATGCCGTAAAGCCCGACGTCAAGTGCAAGATACCACAAACAGCAGAAAACCACTATGTGCATTTCAACACCGAGTCGTTCTTGTTCCGCATAGGCAGCAAACTATACGGCCGGAAGAACAAGAGCGCCTACTATGACAGTCACATCGAGTATTTCCTGTACAAATGCCTGCGGCATGCCAGAAAACAGCGCTTTGATGTCATTATCACAACCAACCGCCCTGGATATACGGAAAAGATTGGCAACAGTGTCGGCGCACCTGTCATCATTCAACTCAACAACGATTACCTTAACCCTGAGACCAGAGATGCAGCAAAGATAAAGAGCGCATGCAAAGGCATTATCACTTGCTCGCATTTCATCAACAAGCAGGCCTCACGTGTTGATAGCAGCCGACAGCCTTCTATCATTACTGTGCACAACGGCATTGACATAGAGCGTTTTTCTGCAGCCCAGCCCATCAGTCGGGAGAAGTTCGGATTATGCCCAGAAGACTTTGTCGTCGTGTTCAGCGGTAGAATCATCAAGGAGAAAGGCGTTCTGGAACTCATCAAAGCCATCAAGGTTGCAAAACGAAGCATCGCAAATTTGAAATTAGTTGTGATTGGTACAAGTTTCTTTGGAAAGGGCAACGCCACATCGCCCTATATGCAGCAACTCACAGCCGAGGCCGAACCCATCAGGCAGCAAGTAATATTCACCGGATTCGTAGACTATGGGCAAATGCCCTCCTACATAAAAATTGCCGACGTTGCCGCATTGCCCTCACTTTGGGACGAGCCCTTCGGACTCACCATACTCGAAGCTATGGCTGCCGGCGTTCCGCTCATCACCACCAATGGAGGCGGAATACCCGAAATATGTCAGGACACCGCCATACTGATAGAACGAAACAGCGACATTGTGAATGCCATTGCCAAAGCGATATGCCATGTACACGACCACCCCGACGAGGCCGAGGAACTGGCGCTCAGGGCAAAGAAGAGGAGCAGAGTATTCGACAAAGACGTATTCTGTAAGAATTACTTCGATGCAGTGCAAGCCATCATTTCAGATAAGCCTTAGCTCCGAAAAGACTCGACCTCACATGTTGGCATTCTTGAAGAACGCATCAACCGGACTGCTTGAACATTTCGAAACAATATACTTGAACAATGGCTTGGCCATACAGTCTTCCAAGAAGCAGATAAACATAATTGCTATAGTGAGCAGAGTCAACATTGCCAATGAAAGCACAACATTGTCAAAGGGACAAAGACTTAGCACCAGAGGCGTAATGACCACATAGAGCACAAAAGGGGTTTCCGATATAATGTACATGGAAAATGTTGAAGATGCCACTTTGTTTACTATAGCACTGCGGAAGCGTAATTTACTGAATACACAAAACAACAAAATTGCATTTGTCAGCAAAATGGGACTGCAATAGCGGAAACACAGCTGTATTATTGTGTGCGTCACGGATGTTCCCCAATAATGTAAATATAAGATTAAAATGAGCAAGTTGAGTAAAGTGAAGCCCCCAAGAAGCCACTTCGTACTTATCTTTTCTAAGACTGATTTGTAGCGCGATATGGTGTTGCCCACAACATATAAAAAAACAAAATTGACAAGGTTTGTTCCCCTGTAAAGAGAACTGTCACCATAGACTGTGCCAAAATACACAGAAATAACGCCAAGAGCCAAAAGCAAATACAGGCGCTGTAAGCTGTCTGCGTTTTTCAGATAATAGTTAATAACCGGAGAAAAGAGAAATAGCCACAGATAAGTACGTACAAACCAAAACGGCGAATGCGATATAAACAGTAAGGTTTGAATGGTGTTCCTCATTCCATCATAATGAAAGAATTGCCTGCCAACGAGCTCAATAGGAATATAAAAGGTAACAACAGGCAACAACAATTTTACAACTCCCGAAAAAGATGCCCTTATGCCAAAATAGCCACTAATAAGAACAAAAAGCGGCACTCCTATATGCAGTGGAATTTGCAAAGCACTGTAAATAGGCAAAGTGGTGTTCTGAATTACAACATGGGTTAACAGGTGATAAAAAACAATACAAAACATGGCGACTACCCGAAGAAGCTCCATGTTTGTTTCTCGTTCCTTTTTCATCGTTGATTCAAGTTTAATGATTATTCTTTGGCTTTAATATCATGCAAAGATACAACAATTATCCATAACAAGGCACATCTTGCAAAAGATTTTTTCATTTCATTTGGAAAAACAAATGTTTATTTGTACTTTTGCATATTCAATTTCCGTATTATGTAATACATTATAAGAAATGCCTAAAACAAGTGTAATTCTCCCCGTTTATAATGTAGGAGCCTATTTAGACGAGACCATGCATGCCTTGACTCACCAGACGCTCAAGGACATTGAGATTATTGCCGTGAATGACGGCTCTTCAGATAGCAGCGAGGAAATATTAAAGAAATACCAAGCCGTCTTCCCCAACGTGAGCTATTACAACCAGATTAATGCCGGGCAGTCGGCGGCTCGCAACAGGGCATTGGAACACGCCAGAGGCGAGTACGTCTATTTCATGGATTCAGACGACACAATAGATACTGATGCACTGAGGGTGTGCTATGAATATGCCAAAGAGACGAAGGCCGACTTCATTTTCTTCGACGGCGACACGCTGCTAGAAGAAGGCGCAAATCCTTTACAATGGAACTACAAACGTACACACCTATTTAAAGAATACACACAATACCATGGAGAGGAGCTGCTTAACTTGCTGCTCGACAAACAGAAGCACAACTGCGTGGTGTGGTTGCTGTTCATAAGAAAGGAATACCTCGACCGAATAAAGCTACGGTTTTATGAGGGGATTATCCACGAAGACGAGCTGTTCACCACCATTCTCACCCTGAGCAGCGACAACATCTATTGTCTGCAACGCAGTTTTGTTGAACACCGCGTACGCAGAGCATCCACCATGGGCATTAGCTATTCTAAACGCAACATGAACTGCTACCTCACCGTAGCCGATGAACTGCTGCGCTTCCGTCGCACCCCCATCATTCACAAATTCTTGCGCTATACGCTCAGCAAAGTTTTCTATACCGGCCACCAGATTCCATTAAAAGACAAGCCTGCCATCTTCTGGCGGGTCATACGATCTGGTTATCTCAAATACATCGGCTGGAAGTCTTCATTTGTTTTCTGGCTGAAGCGCTGAAGCCTGAGCATCGCCTGTGGACAGGAATTCCGTGACAGCATCCTTGAAAAAATGGGTATATCTTTGCTGGCCTTCATAATCCATGTGCATTCCGTCCGTGGTTAGATATTCTGTAGTATCAGAAGGCAAATAAACATATTTATCCATAGAGAACTCTCTCCTAACAATTTCTCTCATCTGATTATTCTGCTTCAAATACAATAGCTTTTTATTGATAGGCATCTCGAAGAACACGAACTTTGTACCACGCACTTCCAAACTGTGAATCAAAGACTTCAGTATCGGCATACGCTGTCTGACCGTACTATCTGGTATCTCCATATCTGTTTTTATCTTGTCCTCAATACTTCTGTTCAGCCATTCCATATTGACAACTGCCATTCCTGCTTGAGGGTTAATCTTTGAGGCGCCAATCAGCGTAGATGCCAGCATACAGATGGGTTCGTACTGTTCACGCAAGGAGGGTATCCACTGCTTAATCTTTGTTATCAGTCCTTCTGTCACTTTTGATATTAACTCTTTATTACCATCCCTAAGAAACAGATTCGTCTCCACAAAAACATATTTGGGTACATTGCTACGTGCACTCAGTATTCTCAAGCCATCCTCTACAGAACAACCAACAAAAGCCACAGACTGAATGTCGGGTATACTATCCCTGATGATTCTGTTAGCCAATGAAGTTCCCACGATGGCCTTGTCAATATGCTCAGCATAAAATGCTTGCTGTGCTTTCACGATGTTGTCCTGCCGCTGATGTGTAGCCATTCCTACAGAAGGAAACAGCTTCACCACCAAGGCATGAAGAACAAACAAGATGAAGAATACGAGAAAACTTTTCTTAATCATAATTTCTTATCTGTTAGAACTGGAAATAGACAAAGGAACTCACGCTGCCACTATTGGTCAGGATCAAAAATAGCATAATGCCGTAGAGCACATAATCAAAACGCAGGATATAATGCCTCACCCACTCCGTATCCTTATAACAATACAGAGCATGATACAGAATAACAGGGATTGCGTAAATCAAGATGGGAAGTAACTTCGGGTCAAGGAAAAGCGTCTTCCCATAATTCGTAAAGATGCACTTCACAAAGAGGACTGCCTGATCGAAGTGGGGAAGCATGAAAAGAAGCCATCCAAACGAAACCAGTACAAAAACGACAAAAATGGATAGGCCATGCGACAATTTTTCGGCCACTCGCCCATGGCCTACTTGAATACAATTGGTACGACGCCCACAAAGCGCACGCTCTATGGCCAGACACAGGCCATGGAATGTGCCCCATACCATATAACTCCAACCTGCACCATGCCAGAGTCCGCCAAGCATCATCGTCAACAGCAGATTAACGTAAGTACGCACTTTTCCTTTCCTGTTACCGCCCAGTGAAATGTAAAGATACTCCATCAGAAACTTCGATAGCGTGATATGCCAGCGTTTCCAGAACTCCCGGAACGAAGAGGAAATGTAAGGAAAGTAAAAGTTGGTGGGCAAGTGATAGCCAAAAAGTGCAGCCACACCGATGGCAATCAGCGAATAGCCCGAGAAATCAGCAAACATCTGTATGGAATAGCCAAATACCGTCAATAGCAAGCTACCCGTTCCACGTGCCATAAAAAACGGATAAGCCATCCAGAAAGTGAAATCCTGAAGATTATCTGCAATAACCATTTTCAAGAAATACCCTACGACAAGGCTCTTGAACACGAACGGCCATCGTATCTCCTGAAACCTTTTGGGCGCAATCTCACCCATAAACTCTTTTGACTTTGCAATTGGGCCTGCCAACAGCTTAGGGAAGAAGCACAGATAGAGAAGCGTATTCTTTAAATGATGAAAAAACGGTTCATGTACACCTATAGTTTTGACATCATGCTTGCCCCTGTAAGAATCAACGACCAAGCTAATACCACTGAAAGTATAAAAGGAGATGCCCAGTGGCAGAGGCAATTGGCACAGGAAATGCCCCACGCCCGAACTGGCATCAAGAAACGTGTTCGACAGGAGACCACCATATTTAAACAAGGCTAATATCAACAGATTGACCACCACTCCCACTGTTGCATAGACACGAGGGCGACTCAGATGCTCTGCTCCATAACTGGCAATGGCATTGATGATACCCGATGCCAGTAACAGCAACAGCAAGGGCAAGCTGTCAAATGCATAAAACAGGAAACTGGCCCCCAGCAAAACATACACTTGCCACCGCTTCACCAATGGAAGATAATAAACAGCAAAGACTGCCAGAACCAGAATAACGAATTCCCAAGAATTGAACAACATAGGTTATTATAATTTAATTGTGAGCTAGGCGCGAAGCAAACAGCTGTGAATACACTTTTGCTCCATTAACATTCAGATGCACGTTGTCGGCAAACAGTTCTGGAGCCTTTAAAAAAAAGGGATCATCATAGTCCGCCCAGCACTCGAATCCATATTGCAGGCATAAATCCTCGGCAGCTGCTACACAAGGCAGCGGATATTGCGGAAAAGCCATAAGTGCAGGGGTGAAACACACAAACAACTGGACACCACGACTCTGGCACTTCGCCATCATCCGCTCCAGACAATCCAATTTGTACTTCACTGGAACATCTGCTTTCTGTAGTTCTCTCACAGACGGAAACACTAATGGTACATTCTGAGCACTAAATCCATTGGGACTATATTCTGTATGATCGAAAAGGCTATAAAGTATTATTCGCATCCAAACGATGTTGAACCGATAAAAACTCGACCTGAGCAGCAGTTTTTCTTCAGATGATGACGCATCAAAGTGCTCGTCAATGCTACTATACCCTGTATGATAATACGGACGAAGCACATCAAAGATGCCATCGCCCACACCATCGCCCAGTTCTTCTGGTCTGAAACCTAAGACGACCACCCGGGGAGTGTAACGCTGAAGAGCGCAATCAAGCATGGTTTCAAAGAAACGAATATCCTGTCCAGAAATTCCACCATTATAGCAGGTCATATTCGTGCTGTCCTTCACGACATCAGGATTCACTGCATTCTGAATCACGCTGTTTCCCAGCAACAGAATATCGGGCTCCACCTGCCGAATGAGGAGATCAAGTGGCTGATAACGACCTGGCAAGGAATGGTTCTTCACATAGCTGACGCTTGCAATACCGACCAGGACATCGCAAACGGCAACTATCAAAACTGTGCAGAATATAAAAATCAATACTTTCTTCATCCCTTAGAACTGAAAATAAATAAACTTTCCACTATTAAACTCTGCACAAAGCAAAATGATAATGACCAAGAAGGCCGTAGCAGGAATACTGACCCAAGGATTGCGATGGTGCATCAAAGCCAGTTTGAGGCGATACTCGTCTTTCAGCTCTTTCAGCATCAACATGACAATCATCAGCACAGGCAACACAATCGATGGAATTCCCTCCCCTTCATACAAGGCTCCTGGCTGTGTACAAATCTTGTCAATGACGGCAAATGCGTCCGACAGCGAGTTCGCACGGAAGAAAATCCAAGCAAAGGTAACCGCAATCCACGTAGAAAGGATGCTGACTGGCTTCAACAAAGAAATAGTGCCCCACCTTTTCATGCGGGAGAACATGTTATGGATTACCAGAAACAAACCATGAATGCCACCCCACCATAGGAACGTCCAATTTGCTCCATGCCATAAGCCACTGGCTAACATTGTCAACAGCAAGTTACGATAGTGTTTCCATCTGTTGCACCGGCTACCGCCCAAAGGTATATACACGTAGCTACCAAACCAAGACGACAAAGAGATGTGCCATCTGCGCCAGAACTCCTTGACCGACACCGACAGATAAGGATGATTGAAATTGTCCATCAGCCTGAAGCCAAGACAACGGGCCGTACCAATGGCAATGAGCGAATAACCTCCAAAATCACAGAATATCTGAAACGAGAAAAACACCGACGCCAACAGCAAGCTGGTACCATTATGATTGTGGACATTATTGTACACCGCGTCCACATAAGGAGCCACGTTGCCTGCCACGCAAAGCTTCATGAAAAAACCCCATATCATCATTTTCAATCCGAGTATGAACTCGTCGCCATCGAATTGGTGCTTGCTATGAAACTGTGGAAGCAGGTTTTTCGCCCGTTCTATAGGACCTGCCACCAGCTGCGGGAAGAAGGATATAAACAAGGTGTATGTAAAAAAGTTCTTTTCCGGAACAATCTCCTTGCGATACACGTCTACGATATAGCCTATACTTTGGAACGTATAGAACGAGATGCCCACAGGTAGCAAGAAAGAAGAATAGGGAATATGGAGCATGACACCCTGCCAAGCCAACAAATCGGACAAGGAACCAACAAAGAAATTATAATACTTGAAGAAAAACAATATGAGCAGGTTCACTATCAGGCAGAGAGTCAGATACATCCGTTTGTAGTGACCTGCATCCGACAATTTCAGTCCACAATACCACGTGGAAAGCGAGGTAAACAATATCAGGAGCGCATAGCTTGGCTCCCAACTCATGTAGAAATAGTAGCTAGCCACCAGCAAGAACAAGTTCCTAGATCTGCTCAGTCCTTTCCCCATCAGCCAGTACAGCACGCACACGACAGGGAAGAAGAGCATGAAGGATAGCGAGTTGAAGAGCATTTCCTATATTTAAGTATATGTATTGTCTTTTGGTTCTTGCAAAGGTACGATTATTTTCTGAAACTGGCAAATAATTCTCCCAATTCTTACAGCTTTGCCCAGGGCTTTTTCATTTAGGTCTTTCATTTAACGTTCATTTTGTGGCCACATCCGAGACCATAGCTATCACGAAGATGTTCTTGTGGTGACAATCAATGGCCTATTCCCCGTTCTCCAGATGTTTCCAGTTTCGGATTCCGCTTTTCTGGACACAGCGAACTTGCCTAAGCCGTAAAGCCCAGGATACATTATGTCAACAATCCCTGAAGTGTTACCTACATAGCCAGCAGGCTTATTGCATAGTCAAGGCTGTCAGTTGCTTTCCTTCTGACATCAGCCAGGCTGCATTTCCCCTCTCCCTCGACAGGCGGGTGCTTTCTCAGCGCCACGTTCTGCAGGAGCAGCACGGTCTTCTGCATTGTGTCAAGATTTCGGGCAGCCTCCTTGTGCTTGCGCTTGATGGCGTCCTGGTGCAGGCTGGTATCCAGCGTCCAGTGCAGATTGTTCTCTATCGCCCAGTGCTTCTGTGCACAGTCATGCAGTGTCCTGGCATCGCCCGCCAGGCTTGTTATGTAGAAGCGCGTCTCATCACTTGTCTTTCCGGACTTCTTGTTGGTTTTGTGTACGTCAATGCGGATGATTGAGTTCAGGTCTTTCCAGTCCTTTGCAGTCTTTATACCTTCAAAGTTCCTGTAGACGAGGCATTTCCTGTCCTCTATACGACCGTGTTCAAGCGTGATAGGGGGAAGGTACCGGTCGTCGGGAACAAGGTCTGCCAGATTATCTTCCGCGTCCCATAGGAGGCTTTTCTGGTTGGCCTTGAGACCGATGAGGTAGTCTGCCCCGTGCTCGCGGATGGCAGAGACGATCCCCTTCTGGCATGACATGGCATCCGCCGTCACCAGCGTACCACTGATGTCAACCGTGTCCAGCAGCTTCGGGCCGGCCTTAATTTCGTTGCTCTTTTCCTCGCACATCTCCGTGCCGAGCGCTATCCCGTCGTCGGGTGAGTAGAGGGTCACGATGTCCGGGCATCTCCCGTCTGCGAGCGTTGTGCCGCGTGCATACTTGCCGTCCATGGCGAGCATCCTCTGCTTCCCGTCCTCCATCGGCAGCAGCCATTTTGCAGCGAAATCCGCATACAGCCTCGCCATGGCGTCAGGGTCGATGTTCTTTTCCATCCGGCACAAGGTCGGCTCTGAGGGACATCCTTTCTCCAGGATTCCCAGTCTGGACTGGAGGACACCGAGGTGCTCTTCCGTGAAACTGATGATGTCCCGGCGCGACACGCGCCCGCACACCCTTCCAAGGCATAGCATGACCATGACGTCCGGAAGTGGGTACTTGAAGTCTCCACGGTCTGTCCTGCGTGGATCAGGAATGCCAGATAGGAGCTCCATGAGTTCTGGGCTAAGAGGTCGAGACTGACCTGCCTGCAATAGTTCTTCCATATTTATACTGTCAGCAGCAGCCTCCGTCTTCAAAAAAAGAAAAAATTCCCGTAAATATTTGGTATTCAGGAATTTATTTCGTACCTTTGCATACAGAAAGGACGCGGGATAAACCTTTGCTCCGAACAAAGACCCGCGTCCTACAAAAAAAATTAAAATATATTTCAATATATTAAGGTGCCTACACGGCGGCGAGCAGCCGCCCTCGAGGGCGTGTAGAGACGATACCAGCATCGCAGGGGCTTTTTCACCACTCCCCATGCAGATAAAAGCTTCTGAGCGACTTAAATGAAAGACTTAAATGAAAAAGCCCTGAGCTTTGCCTGATTCCCTGCTAGAAAGTGCAATCTCCATGCCATCCATTTTTTTCATCGATTCCCGAAAAATCTCAGCCCTACACGTAAAAGCCCCGAAGAAACAAATTTCGGCCGTTTATGAAAAGCCACTGCGCCAACCTCAAAAAAGGTGGACGCACGAATCTAGGGATTCTTCACTAGATTATCCTCCGAATCTTCATAGTGGTCGGTCTTGTGGAAGATGCGCGTGATGCCCTTCATTTGCTGCCGCACGTGCTGCCAGAAAGTCTGCCAGATGGACTTCTGTCCAATGGTGCCATAGCCTGTGATGGCCTTGCAGCGGCTGTCACGTACAAACTTAATCTTGCCATACTTCTTCAGCGCCAAGGCCATTGAGCCATCCTCACCACGGATAATGTCTACACGGTAAGGCTCCTGCCGTCCATAGTCGGCATTATAGGCAAAAACCAGACCGCGCACTGAGAGTTCCGGACGCTTGAAGTGTTGCACCCAGAGGAATGCGTCGCGCGCCATCTCAAAAAGGCGGAGGCTGAGGCGCGAATGATGCTCGTCGGGAATGAAGCCATAACGGGCCGAGACGCAGCTGACGCCAGGTTTGAGCAGCTCGTCGAGCAATAGTTCATAATACTGTGGCGGATAGAGTGTGTCGCTATCCACATCGAAATAGAAACGCCCACGCGCATGTTGCAAACCGCAACGGCGTGCATAGCCACACGAGTGCTGATACTCTGTGTACCAGGGTATGCCCGACTTCTCATAGATTTCGGCCGTGCGATCCCTCGAGTCGTTGTCCACACCGATTATCTCCACGGGATATTTGCACTTAATTTCACTGATGGCCCAGAGGCAGGCCTGCAAATGGCGTTCCTCGTTGTAGCCTATCACGACTATTGAAGCCAGCGGCTCGTCACTCTGGAGAGCGGCCAGCCGCTCACGCGTCTCGTCAATCACCTGTTGAGGCACCTCACTGAAGGGTTTGCCATAGATGCTCAGATATTTGTCGTACCAATATGACATAGGGAATAAAGTAGTTATTCTTCTGCAAAAGTACAATTTATATTTGTATTATCCAAAAAAGGCGCAGGAAATATTTGCGCCAGCTGTATCATCTGCCATTCACAAACTCTTACCACCTCTTTTTCAAAAACTTTCGGTACTGATATATCCCAACAGGGAACATCAGAAGCAGTAAGCCTTTCGAGCATGAATTAGCAATGATTTTCCTGTCCTTTGACAGCAAAGAGCAGGCTATATACATACGCATATTGTAATAGCGGCTCCCTTTGCCCATCTCAACGAGCTGGTTATAATATATTGAATAGCCTTTGGGATTCTTAAGCAAATAATCTAGCCCATTATGGGTATAACCGTCTTTTCGGTATTCACAGACCTGAGAAAAATATGGGAAAAGAAGATATTGATATTGGGTGTCTAACCGGTCATAGACAACAGTCTCTGTAATGAACTTCTCACCCTCAATTTCCGGGAAAAGATTCTGCCGGAGAATCTCAGTCTTGAACATCAGGGTGGTTTCGCCTTGAAACCCCCGCTCATATAAACCCGTCAACGTCAGCAATTGCGTATCCTTGGGAAAATAGCCTTTCTTGTTCTCCATTTTCTTATATGAAATCATGCCACAGACATCTGACCGTTCTGCCAACTTCACATTTTCATCCCAAAATGCAAGCATGTCTCTGACCACGGTACCGGACGTAAGATAGTCATCTGAATCGACACATACAAAAAGCCCGGTCTGACAGCAACAGACTCCACGATTATGAGCCCGCATTTTCCCGCCATTGGGCTGCTTGACATAGAGAATGGGGAGCAGATTATCCTTTTGCCATCCCCGTACCAGCTTTTCCGTTCCATCTGTGGACCCATCATCCACAATTAACCAGACAAACTCGTCAGAGTCTTGTCCACAGAGACTTCGGTACAACTGAGGCAAAATATACCCTCTATTGTAAGTGGGAGTAAATATGGTCAACCGCTTCTCTTTCAGCATATCAGCAATTCTATTGTTCAAAATTCACGCAAAAGTAATACTTTTAATTGGACTAAGCAAAAAAAAACGAAAAAAAAATGAAGAGAAAAACAAATAATTCATTACCTTTGCAATCAAATTTACGAACAGAGTCAATACTGATGAATAACGCCCATGAAATACTGCTTAGTGTTATTGTTCCCGTATACAACGTTGAACAATATATACGCTCTTGCATAGAAAGCATATACAAGCAAGGATTTAGTGAATCAAGCTTCGAGGTGATTGTTGTTAATGACGGGACGCAAGACAATAGCATGGACATGATTGCAGACATTGTTCAGCAGCACCACAATATTCATGTTTTCCATCAGGAGAACCAAGGGTTGTCAGTGGCACGCAATCACGGATTAGGAAAAGCACGAGGGGAATATGTACTGATGGTTGACTCAGACGACTTACTCATTGAAAATAGTCTGGCGCCACTACTCAGCAAAGCGCTCAGCACCAAGGTTGACCTTATCATGGCAGACTTCCTCCAAATGAACGACGATGAAATCAAACAAAGAAAATCCACACCCAAAAATCCTATTGAATTTGTAGAAAAAACTGGCAAAGAACTATTCTTAGAAGATTTGAATCCCAACCAGTGTTATGTATGGCGTTTCCTCTATAGACGAGCATTCTTGATGGAGCACCAACTTTCATTTGTACCGGGCATTCGCTTTCAGGATGTTCCCTTTACCCATGAATGTTTGCTGCGGGCTAACAAATGCCTACGTGCTTCATGGCTACTCAACATCTATCGCAGTGGTCACCTTTCAGCTTCATCAGGCCCGTACACTTTGAAAAAAGCCCACGACATGTGCATCGCCATTGGAAAGACATGGGAGTTAAACAAGATAGAAAGTCTTTCCACGGAACTGCGAGTAAAATTATGTAATGACATTTTTACTTCATTTTCATTGTTGACATGCTGTGTTGTGCACGACATGAAGGACTCCAAAGAGCGCATTCAAGTTATTGACGACCTCACGCAACTGGCTCCCGAAGTGAAATTCATTAATGGGAAAAAACAGATTATCACTACATTGTTACTCCATTCCATGCCCCACACCTATATACGATTGAGATGGCTTTATGGCAAGGTTTTTGAGGATCGGATATTTCCTGCCTTAAAAAAATGGCGCAGAAATGAGAGCTAAGCAACAGTTTTAATACATAGACAATCATAGAAAAAAGTAGAAAAATTTTGAAGTACAAAAAAATCTGTGTACTTTTGCACCAAAATCTACTTTTCCTGTATGAAAAAATTAAGTATTATAGTCCCCGTTTTCAATGTCGAGACATATATTCGCACCTGTCTGGAGAGCATCTTCATGCAAGGAATACCAGAAACTGACTTCGAAGTTATCGTAGTGAATGACGGCACCAAGGACAATAGTATGAGGGTAATTCATGACTTTACCAACAGCCATCAAAACATCGTTATCCTAGAGCAAGAAAACCAAGGACTTTCTGCTGCGAGAAATACAGGATTGGCAAAGGCTTCAGGGCAATACATTCTTTTTGTTGATTCTGACGATTTACTTATTAAAAATAGTCTGGCTCCTTTGTTGGACAAAGCTATGGAAATAGGCGTCGACATGCTTGTAGCAGGCTATATCAAACTTACCGACCATGAAATCGTATCAAATGTGTTGCGTCCTCAGATGTACTTAGGAATAGAGGAAAAAACTGGGCACGAACTCTTTCTCCACGACTTTAATCCACAGGAATGCTATGTATGGAGAACCATCTATAGAAAAGCATTCTTAGATGAGAACAAACTACACTTCATCCCTGGCATTTATTTTGAGGATGTGCCTTTTACTACGGAATGCTATTTAAAGGCAAAACATTGCCTACGTACTACACAACAATTCTACATCTATCGTCAAAGGCCCAACTCTATCGTTTCTTCAATGAGCATGCAAAAGCTTTTTGATTTGAACACGATCACAAAACATTTGTGGGAAAATAAAATATGGGCTAGTTCTTCCAAAAGTCTAAGCCATCAGTGGATGAATACTATTTTTGCCACATTCTCCATCACCATCTGGTACATCTCTCACGACAAGAAACTACTAGCCAAGAGAAAAGAATACATCAGCGACCTTAAGAACAAAATTCCAGACCTGAAGTTCACAAATGGATTGAAACAACGTTTGGTCTCGTTCTTATTCAGGCTTGCTCCTTGCACATACATCAAGCTAAGGTCTTTGCGAAGCTAGTTCTTCAAATAAGCTGCGCCACCTTTCCATAATTACATGGACATCAAAAAACTTCGCACGTTCAACAGCTGCAACAGAGCAGCCCTTTCTGAACTGCTCATCTACTATTAGTTGTTCTATTTTTTCTGCCAGCTGCAAAACATTTCCATTTTCCACCAAGTAGCCACACTTACTATTTCCGATCACATCTGCAGGACCATAGGGACAATCAAATGCCACACCAGGAACTCCATGCATGAAGGCTTCAAGTAAAACTAACGAAAAGCCTTCAAAACGTGACGACGCCACAATGATGGAACTTTCAGAGTATTCATGGCTAATATTAGATGTAAAAGGGTGGATAGACACGTTAGCTATACAGCAACTCGATATTTGTCTTTCCAAATCATCTCTTAACGTACCTGAGCCAAATATATCCAGTCGCCATTCGGGGAATTTTGTAACGACCTTTTCCCACGCCTCCAATAACATATCATAGCCCTTCTGCCATTCTAACCGCCCAACAGAAATGACCCTTTTAGCCTCACAAGAGCTCAATTTTGCCACTGGCATTACCGAAAAGTTTGGTATCACCTCAACGCGTTTCGCCTTGTGCCATGCTTCCGCATCACCATTTGTCAATGTCACTACCACATCAGCATTGCGGTCTATCTGCCGGAAATATCTCTTTCGGTAAAACTTCATATACAATTTCGATAGAGTAGAACGACTCAGGCCCTGGTCTGGCATAGCAGATATGCGTGCATCATGCGATTCAATGACAACACGAGCATTACATTTGATATTACTCACGACATCGCCCATGAAATAACCAAGCCCGACTAATACATCTGGATTAATTTGTCGTATAGTCTCTGCCAAATCATGACACATTTGTCGATAGAGTGTATACTTCACCAAAAGCCGACGCGGGTAACGATAACGATACTGCGAATAATATGGGATACGGAGATTGACCTGTCGAACCTTGGTGGAAAGGTGATAGACATTAGGAGTTTCCCTCTCGTCCTGATAGCAGGTAATCACGCTAACATCATATCCAAAATGCTCTGACAAATAGTTCATCTTGTCAGACAAAATTCTTTCTGCTCCACCTTTGCTGGCGAGTGAATCTATAACATATACGATTTTCATAGGCTCTCAAACAAATCTATCCATAATGACATTATATTCTCTTCTTTAAAGCGTGCCACATTTTTCTTGGCAGCCGCACCATATTGGCACCGAATATCGTCATGCTCTATCAAAAAACATATCTTATCGGCCAACATCTCAATATTGTTCGGTTCAACTAAGATGCCATCTTCACCATCACGGATGATGTCACGAGGGCCACAGGGACAGGCAAATGACACACAAGGCAATCCTGCTGACATAGCTTCGACGAGAACAATGCCGAAGCCTTCGTATCGTGAGCTAAGCACATAGATGGAACTCTCCATATAGCGGGAATACACATCTTTTGTTGGCCCTTCGCAAAACAGAGTATCCTCCAGCCCCTCTCTTTGAACTTGCTGTTTGAAATCATCTTTCTCGCCTGGCCCATAAATATGTAAATGCCAATCTGGATGCCGCAGATGCACCAACGCCCATGCCTGTATGAGCATATCAAATCCTTTCTGCCAAGTATACCGTCCGACAGCAATTACCTGTTTCTCTTTACAACTGGAGCTGCCATCTGGGAAAAATGATACTGGATTGGGAATGACCCTGACATTCTGTACATCCGACGACCAATTGGAACAGTCTTCTTGAGTTAGTACAACGAAACTGTCTAACCGACGAATCTCCCGGACACGGCGTCCCTGCCACTGCCGGGTAACCCAGCGGTTGAACCAGGCAGGCAGCCACCGCTTTTCAAAGATACGATAGCTGGAACGGTTGAAATGCAGCTCGCCCACCTTCTTGCTACCATCTTTAATATTATTGATGAAGTTTATCTCACGCCGCATAACAGACACCGTCACATCTGGCCGCACCTCCATCAAATAATTCGTAAACAACTTTTTATAACGCCGCTGGCGCTTCATAAACAGCCATAGACGTTTAAACAAAGGCAGACGATAGAGATCGTCAAAATTCAAGTCAAAGTTTACACTACGTATCCGTTCGTCTAATTGATAAAACCAGGGTAGACTGGCTTTTTCTGTCAGAACCACATACAATTCATAGTCTGTATTTCGGGCCAGATAGTTCACCTTCTGACTCAGCACCTGACTCATTCCATTAGGATAGGACAAATCTCCTACAACATATACTATTCGCTTTCCCATAGAATCACGAATATAGTTGGTCAAGTACTTCTTTCATCTGAAGCCTCCACGACAAGTGCTCTACAGTTTTCCTGATTTCAACGGGCGCCATATCAAATCCATCAATGAAATGAAGAACATCCTCAATGTTGACAGGAGTTTCGTCGGCTGGAACCTTCATGATATAGGGCTGTTTTTCAAAATCAGAATCATGTTCGCTATACACGAAAGGAATGCCACGGCAGGCATATTCACGATTCTTCAGCGTCTTAATGGCAGTGATACCACTGCGATGACGCGCCAGACTTCCGACCGCAAAAGCACACTGGTCAAAGACGGTATCTAACTCCTTCCCAAACAGCTTTCCATGAAACACCACCTTGTCCGCTATACCATATTTGTTGATATAAGGTGCAAAACCAGGTGCCTGAGCCGTGCCATTCATCAAGGATGGCCAAACCTGCCCTACAATGTGAAACACTACATCGCGCTGAGGCTTTCCTCCATACTTCTGATAGTATTCTCCTAGCCCATAAATAAAACGGTCGAAACCATGCCACGTATGTACCTCTGCAACTGCAATAATGTGCACTTCACGCGAACAATCTTTTCCCGCCTTGTGCAAGGGAATCTCATCTAAATCAATGCCGTTACTGATACGAATGGTTTCCGTACCAAAGATTCTTTCCTCATCCGAGAAGGTGATGATACGGTCGAACTGCTTTGCCAGTGCATGACGACACAATTTGTCTATGCACAGACGCATCTGCTGGTTCCAGTCGTATCCTTTGTACTCCTGGTCGTAGGGATAGGTCGGAATCTCCATGACACTTCTCACTCCTGCTTTTCGCAATTTGCGGAAGAATCGCGTCAACGGAGGCGTGGCATTCATGTAGCTACGGGCATATACCAACTCCACCTTCTGCTCTATACAATATTTATATATAGAGTCATAACTAACCCGCTGACGGATAGCAGCACAAGTGCCTGTACCATAATCCTCAATAACAACGTCATCAATAAAACGGCACATGTGGCCATTCTCCGCATGGTCGTATGTGCACACATGCACCTCATGTCCATTCTGGCGCAGACCCTTTATCTGCGCGTGGATTTTCTTGGTGATGCCGCTGGCCGGATCAAAGCCGTGATAGACCAGAAAGAGGATTTTCATTGTACAAGTTAGAAAAAGTTTCTGCAAAAATACGGAAAATATTTGGAATAGTCAAATGTTTTCTGTATTTTTGTGCCAAAAATATTTGTCATGGACAAGGAAGGACTCAGAACACGGATGAAAGGGAGCCCGCAACTGAAGCGTTGTCTGGACTGGATGATGATGAACCAGCGGGATGCACGGCCACGGTGGTACGTCCGCCTGCTGGCACCGCTGTACCAGCACCGAGGGCGCGGGTCGAAGGTCTACTGGAGCGTACGTATGGACACCCCACCCTACCGGCGCTTTTCCTTGGGTAAGAAGAGCGTGGTAGAATCCTACTCCTGCATCAACAACGCCGTGGGCGACGTCGTCATCGGCGACTACACCCGCGTCGGACTGCACAACACGGTCATCGGCCCTGTCACCATCGGCAGCCATGTCAACCTGGCGCAGGGCATCACCGTGACGGCACTGAACCACAACTTCAGCGACACATCAAAGAGGATCGACGAGCAGGGCATCTCGACGAAGCCCGTGGTGATCGAGGACGACGTGTGGATAGGCGCCAACGCGGTCATCCTGCCCGGCGTCACCGTCGGGAGACATGCCGTTGTGGCCGCCGGAGCCGTTGTCACCAAGGACGTGCCTCCCTACTCCATCGTAGGAGGTGTTCCCGCCAAAATTCTTAAGAAAATTGAATGATAAAGGTCAAGCGAACAAATCGAGCGAGAGGTCTACCGTGGGCTTCTCGCTTTTGTTTTCCTCCACTTCCGTCTTGTCGCTGAAGCCGAATATCAGCTGCCGTGCGGCCACGCTGTTGCGGGTGTTCAGCCGATAGTGCCCCCATTTTTCCGCACGTTCAATAATCGACTGCGACGAACGTGAATGTCTCTGCAGATACTGCTGTACGTAGCGGTAGACCTCGCGGAAGTCGGGCTGGAAGAAGAGCGTGCAATAATGGTTGTAGACGTGCTTGGCCAGCTTTTTGGTGCTGATGCCACGCGCGCCTACATCCAAAAGTATCCTGAGAATCTGCTGTTCGTACAAGGGACTACAGACTATTAAGCCAGGGCAATCTTGTTGTCCTCAGTGCTCTGCAGCTTACCCTCCTTGAAGAGCCAGCCCAGACCGAGCAGAGTTTCCTCTTCCGAAATCTTTGCAGCCTTAGCAATCTCCTTAACGGCGAGAGCCTTCTCTGCGGCTGCCAGTGCCTGATAAACATCTCCAGCCTTGAAACCAATGTTCTCGGCGTTCACAGCCAACACGGCCTTCACGGCCTTCTTTGCGGTTGTCTTCTTCACGGCCACTTCCTTAGTCTCAGCGGCCTTCTTTGTGGTTTTCTTTTCTGCCATAATGCTTAAAAAATTTGTACTATTGAAGTTGAACTTTCAATTCGTCGGCAAAAGTACTGCTTTTCTGCCATTCAAGTAACTGATTACTAGCAGATTCTTCTTATTTGTCAATTATTCTTGACACAAGTCAATCCCAGCGTTGTTGGCGGGCACAATAATTTAGTAACGAAAAAGCGGGTCACATAATAAACAGAGCGGGAACCTCGCGCCGACATCCTCGGCCTCGGTTCCCGCTCTTTGTTTTTCCCCTCCGAAACCTTACATCATCCGCAGCAGCAGGGGTGAACGCCTCATACTGTAAATCTGAACGGGATTTTTGAAAATCTGAACGAGATTTTTTCATGGGAGGCCGAGATTTTTTCCTATCTCGGCCTCCCATTGTCGTATCCGTAAGTTCAATTAAGGAATGCAGGTTATTTGGCACGAATCTCACGAATTACACGATTATATCTGTATCCCCGATAACTCGTGTAATTTGTGAAATTCGTGCAAAAAATCTCTAATGACCATTTGGGGGCTATTCTTCCTTCAGGTCGAGCTTCAGCTGCAGCTCTTCCAGCTGCTTGGGGTCGAGCTCGCCGGGAGCATCGAGCATGACGTCGCGGCCGCTGTTGTTCTTGGGGAAGGCGATGCAGTCGCGGATGCTGTCGAGCCCTGCCATCAGCGATACGAAGCGGTCTAGTCCGAAGGCCAGTCCTCCGTGAGGAGGTGCACCGTACTTGAAGGCGTTGATGAGGAAGCCGAACTGAGCCATGGCCCGCTCGGGGG